>Ga0123355_10000246_pt1 | contig 69731 bp, 61 predicted proteins | sample TergutEmb28metaG_3_FD_89872 | JGI IMG/M metagenome (GOLD analysis project Ga0123355, IMG submission 89872) | Embiratermes neotenicus P1 segment gut microbial communities from Petit-Saut dam, French Guiana - Emb289 P1 | ecosystem: Host-associated > Arthropoda: Insects > Digestive system > Gut ...
AATGTATCAAATGTTAGTGCAAAAAGGTATTGTCCTTAACCCACCAAAAATGTGCAGCTGGGGCGGCAAAGAACTTATGGTGACAGACCCGGATGGAAATAAAATTTTGTTGATAGAATAATGTAAATTAAACCATTAGTAGTGTTATTTCCACCCTTCACAGCTCACATCATACAATGAGCTAGTATTTTCCTTTGAAATTGCAAACGAAACCAACCAAGGTATTAAAGCAAGAATAGGCTATAATCTCGGTTTTTTAAAAGGTAACGGTAAAATCAACTACAAAGAAAATAAAATTTCCGAACGAATATGTAAACCAGGGATAACGACAATTGAACGAAAGCATAAAATATTCGAAACTTCTGGTAGAAAAATATACTTCGGAGGGCATGAACTAAAAATCACAATTAACGGATGTATTATGTCCGAGGCAGAATTTGTTGTATGTGAATAAGAGACTTGTAATGGAGCTAAATAAAGAGCAGAAGGAGCAAAACCGTGAGTAAAAAAACGGAACTTCAAAAAGTAAGCGAAGAAACTATGCGCTTTATGCGCGGAAGTTATGTACTTGACGAAATACCTTGGACATACAACGGCACCGACAGCCTAAAATTCCGCCAAGGAAAGAAAACGGTTCTATCTATTTACATCTACGAAGACCGTTACGATTTCCAAATTATCTACGGTAAAACCGAACGGGAAAAATTTGAAGCCCAGCGCAGCGAATTTTCTAAGGAGCTGCAAGAAATATACGACAAAGCACAAACATACCACGACGGCAAATGGATGATGATTAGTGTGAACAACATTGGTACTTTAGAAGCCGTCAAGCCGATGATTTTGCTTAAGAAAAAACCAAACCGTAAACCATTCCCAAGGGAGCAAGCTATTTATGCCGACTGTGGTCACCGTTGCGATTTGTGTGTACACTACAGTGGCAGTACAATAAGCGAAGAGTTTCGCTCGGAATTAAAAGAGCGACTGATACGCGTGTACGCAGGCGGCACGGGTGATGGCTATTTCTGGGGAGATGATATGAAATTTTGTAATGGCTGCGCTCACGGCGGTTTGGACGGCAAACACGATTGTCACCAAAAAAAATGCGCTGCTGCAAAAGGTATCGATAAATGTACAAATTGCAGCGATTACCCTTGTGACAAAGCTACAGCCGGATGGCCCCCTAAAATCGAAACAAAGGCAATGCTTGCAGATGATGTAACATGGGCAATTCTGCCTTATGTTGACGGGCAGTATGGGAACTAAGAAAACAGTAAAGGTGCCAAACTTGCTTGGGTTGCTTGGGTTGTTTGGTTCGTGGTATGATTTCAGAATGTAATAACAAATATATCAAAAAGGGGAAATGAGTTTATGTCGACAAAGAAAATTTGCCAAAGTTGCGGAGATGTGCCGCTTACCGAAGATAAATTTTTTGGTAAAAATACCGACGGAAGTAGAAACGAGGACTACTGTTGCTACTGTTTTCCCAATGGTGCATTTAATAAACCCGATGAAACATTAGAAGAAATGGTTGAAAGTATGGTGCCTGATTATGTTAATTCCGGCGACTATCCCGATGCCGATAGCGCAAGAAAAATGTTGCATGACCGCATTTGTAATTTGAAACGATGGAAAACGACATAACCAATTACACAAGTGTCACATGTGCATGGCGTTTCCTTACGAATGTTGCACTATTCCCGGATTAACGCAATAAATCCGGACGTTTGGCGGCGGTGCGGGCAATAGACTGCTCACGCCGCCATTCCTCTATTTTGCCGTGGTGCCCGGATAGCAGCACTTCTGGCACTTTGCGCCCCGTAAACTCCGGAGGGCGGGTATATTGCGGGTATTCCAATAGTGGCGTTCCACCCGAAAAGCTCTCATCCTGGTGGGATTCCGGCTTACCAAGTACGCCGGGCACTAAACGAGACACAGCATCCATTAACACCAGGGCGGCAGGTTCGCCCCCTGTAAGTACATAATCTCCAATAGAAATTTCTTCTGTTACAATTTCTTCAATCACACGTTCGTCTAGACCCTCGTAGTGACCGCATAGCAATATAATTTCGTCATACGTCGAAATTTCCTGAGCTTTTGCCTGGGTCAGTACCTTCCCTTGTGGGGAAAGATATATCACTGGCGGATTTGGACTGATTGTTTGCCCACAAACATACTGATAGGCATCATAAACCGGGGGCGCCATTAACACCATGCCCGCACCGCCACCATATGGAGAATCGTCAACTTGCCCATGTTTGTTTATAGCAAAATCCCGGATATTTACTGGGTTGACTTGTATCGTTCCGCCACGGACAGCCCGCCCCAAAATACTATGGGATGTAGACTCTGTTATCATTTCCGGAAACAGGGTTAGTACGTGAAATATCATATTTTTAGCTCCCGCAGCCCGTCCATCAAGCGAACTATCATTTTTTGCCTGGGGATAGATACGGACAGGACAACACTTTTAATAGCGGGAATCATAAAAGAATCGCCTTCGGCAGCTTCTATTACATATACATCGTTAGCGTTGGTATTTAGTACATTGCTTATAGTACCAATGTGTTCACCGCTTTCATCTTCTACATTTAGTCCTATCAAATCTCGGACGTAGTACTCTCCTTCTTCCAAGGGCAAGGCTTTTTCCTCCGGGATTACAATAATACCACGCACTAAAGATTCAGCAGTGTTGCGGTCATTTACGCCTTCTAATTTTATAATTACTAAGTTTTTATGCTGGCGGGCTTGCAGCAATTTGTATGAGTGCTCTTCGCTGCCGATACGCAAAAAAACTTCTTCGCCAACTAATAAATTAAAGCGTTTGGGGTCATCTGTGGTGGGTAGAATGCGCAACTCGCCACGTATACCTTGGGGTTTTACTATTATGCCAATCTCAAACATATGATATTGTCACCTTTCTGTATGAATATGACTGGAAGGAAAATAATTTTCAGTGTAAGATATAATTGCGAGGGGTGAGAAACCATGGAAATTATCCACGTAGATATGGACGCTTTTTTTGCGGCAGTGGAAATAAGAGATAACCTAGAGCTTGCCGGTAAGCCTTTAATTATTGGCTCATTGCCCGGTGAGCGGGGCGTTGTTGCCACATGCAGTTACGAAGCACGGAAATTTGGCGTCCGTTCGGCTATGCCAATTCACGAAGCTTACCAACGCTGCCCCCAAGGAATTTACATGCGCCCAAGTTCGTCTAAGTACCAGGAAGCATCCCGTAAAATTCACAAAATCTGGGACACATACACAGATGTTTGTGAACACATCTCCCTTGATGAAGGCTTTCTAGATGTTACAGGTTCTGCACATTTGTTTGGTGGTTCAGATGCAATCGCTCATGAAATAAAACGCAGAACCGTACAGGAAGTGGGGCTGACCTGTTCTGTAGGAGTGGGCTATTCCATGATGTCTGCTAAGTTGGCAAGCGAAGAGAAAAAGCCTGACGGCTTTTTTGAAATCCCGACACCCCAAGATTTAAAGAATCTTATTATAGACCGCAGCGTGCGCATTATCTATGGTGTTGGCGCAAAAACTGCCGCTGAACTGGCTCGCATTGGCATTACAACTGTACGCCATATTTACGAAAACCGGGATGTTATAGGGGGAATGTTTGGCAAACACGGTAAACAAATTGTAGATTTGGCGGATGGCATAGACGACCGCAAAGTTATGACTCCTGCAAAACACAAATCTATTGGTACGGAGCATACATTCCAAACAGATATAAGCGATTTCGATTATTTACGGGATGTTCTTTTGCTAATTGCCCGCAAGCTAAGTCACGATTTAAAAACTGCCGGAATCTACTGCTGTACTGTAACGGTAAAAGCAACATATGCGAAGATGAACATGAAATCTGTAACCCGCTCTAAAACAGGGGACGCCACCAATAAAGCAAAAGATATTTATAAATCCGCTGTGGAACTTTTAGAGAAAATCGAAAAACGCCCAATACGCCTTATTGGCATATCAGTAAGCGGACTAACCAAAACCCCCAGTTTGCAATTATCGCTATTCGACACAGGAGAAGATGATAAACAGGACAAGTTAAGCGATGCCATGCTAAAGCTGCAATTAAAATATGGCAGCAATATAGTTAAAACTGTAAGTGAATTGCAAGCAGAAAAGAGAATGGAGTAACACAATGTTAAAAATATATATGATAGTTCTAAAAGCACAACAGAAGAGCAGATTAATGCCGTAACAAATTTTAGATTGTATCCTTATTTGCAATAAACCCAAAGGCTGCGCCGCATATTCCGCCTACAATATGAGACATATAGGAAATATTATTGTCCAGTGTTATTGCGCTTACTACTTCTCGCCCTATAAAAATTGCGACAGCCAGAATTAGCGTAAGTGGAATTTTACCCCGTTGTATGTTTGCAAAGGAGCCAAGCAAAATCATCATAAATACGATGCCGCTTGCGCCAAGTTTTGCATTATCGGAAAGAATAATGTGAAGTATACCCGTAACAAAAGCAGTTACCACCATCATAATTATTATCCACTTGCCGCCATATTTTTCTTCAAGCATTGGCCCAATAAGCAAAATGATCATAAAGTTATTAAAATAATGGGCCATGTTCGCATGACCTAAGGCATGAAAAAACAGGCGTAAATACATAAGCGGGTTAGTAAGTGGCGCACGATAAACTGAAAATAATAACCAGTTACTTCTGCCGTTGGTAATGTGCGCCAGCCCCAGTACCAGCAAGGATATTAGAGCAAATGTCAAAACAACAGGTGCGTTGTACTGTATGCGTTTTAGTGGGTTCATATTATAACTCCTTGGGGTGTCTCAATCAAATATTGTTAGCTGCTCATCCGATGGTGGGGCCTCCAGCCCCATGTGCTTATAGCCAAGGCGTGTCACCACTCGTCCTCTTGGGGTGCGCTGGATAAAACCAAGCTGCAATAGGTACGGTTCTGCAACATCTTCCAATGTGCCAGGTTCTTCGTCTATGCTTGCCGCAAGGGTATCAAGCCCAACAGGGCCGCCGTCAAATTTTTCTATTATGGCACGCAGTATTTTTTTATCCACTGTATCTAAGCCAACGGGGTCTATTTCAAGCCTGTTTAATGATGACTTTGAAACATCACCCGTAATAATACCGTCAAACTGCACTTGGGCAAAGTCACGCACACGCTTTAGTAGACGGTTTGCAATACGTGGTGTCCCGCGGGCTCTGCGGGCAATTTCCTCTGCACCTTCCGGCTCTATGCCCACATCCAACACAGATGCAGAACGGGTAACTATAGTTGTCAAATCTTTAACGCTGTATGGCTCCAAGTGATGCACCATTCCAAAGCGGTCGCGTAAGGGGGCGGTTAGCAGCCCTATGCGTGTGGTTGCGCCAACTAATGTAAATTTAGGCAAATCCAAACGCATACTACGGGCACCGGGGCCTTTCCCTATTACAATATCCAGCACAAAATCCTCCATTGCAGAATATAGCATTTCTTCAACGTTGCGGCTTAGGCGGTGAATTTCATCAATAAAAAGAAAATCCCCTTCCGTTAGGTCGTTCAAAATTGCAGCCATATCGCCGAGGCGTTCTATTGCCGGGCCTGCGGTTATTTTTAGTCGTGCGTTCATTGCGGAAGCTATAATTGCAGACAATGTAGTTTTGCCCAATCCGGGCTGACCATATAACAACACATGGTCTAAAGTTTCTCCTCTGCCCAAGGCAGCCTGAACAAATACCTGCATATTTTCTTTAACTTTGGCTTGTCCAATATATTCGTCAAAGCTGACGGGGCGCAGCTTCAGTTCTATTTCTTCGTCTTCTTCACGGTTAAACCCCGTGGTATTTAAGCGTCGCTCATCCATGATTTGCTACCTCGCCAATTTTTTCAATGCTAACCGGATAAGTGTATCCGCTGACATTCCATCTTCAGCAATTTCTAGTACTACTTGCATTGCTTCTGTTCGACCATACCCAAGAGCCAAAAGAGCATCCATTGCATCTTGCTTTTCGCCTTTTTGCCCGGTGGCTCCAGCACTTGCCATACTTTGTGCAGCCATGCCGCCGGTTTCTTCCCATGCGTCGGAAGTTTTTATTTTATCCTTTAGTTCAAGCACCAGACGTTGGGCTGTTTTTTTGCCAACTCCCGGGGCTTTACTTAGCAGTACGGCATCTTCGGCAATTATCGCCAGAATAATTTCCTGTGGGGATATGGCACCCAAAATCCCCGACGCAACCTTGGGACCAATGCCGGATATAGAAATTAAAAGGGTAAACATTCGCAGTTCTTCTTGGGTTAAAAAGCCATGCAAAGACTGCCCGCTTTCGGTTGTTTGTAAATAAGTAAACAATTGCAAATTACTGTTTTTTGCAGGCAAACGGCCTATGGTTGTGGGGGATACATTAACTAAGTACCCTACTCCGTTTACATCCACCACAACAGACTGATCGTTTACAAAGGCAAGTGCGCCTTTAACATATGCTATCATAGAGTCACCATCCTTAGACACTAGTATAACACAAACCACCCACAACAAACACACATTCGCTCAACTCACAAACAGTTTAACGCAAGCGTAACTGCTTTCTGTTTGACTATCTGTATCACATAAACGTGCGGAATATGTTTGTCACAAACCCAAGTAGCCCGTCTCCGGCAATTAACCCCGGCGCACGAACGCTCATATGCTTAGTGCCGATAATAAGCCTTATACATATAGCCACAAGCACCGATATACCGAAAATAGGGTTGTTAATAAGCAATCCTGCCGCAAGCATTAATCCCACACTTTTATTACCAAAAGCAAATTGCAAAACAATTCCCGGAACAGCCCAAATTGTAAGTTCTCTAATTACGGCGGCGTCCACTGCTGTTTCTACTGTGACAGCATAGAAAATACTCATTGGAGGCAGCACTTCACCACGAATTAACATTGCGCCAAAAGTTACAGCCATAATAATACCAACTATAACCCCCAGTTGCTTTATTAAAACTTGCTGTCTGCGTCCATATAGTTCGTATTTTTTGTCAGTTCCTTTTCCCCGTATAATCCAGCCGGATTTAAGCCCAATACCTGTATCTGCAAGACAAGGGCCTATGGAGCCAAGATACCCAACAAGTACTGCCAATGGCAAAGGTGGGAAGCCTATGAAAACACCAATGGTAAGGCAGATTGTGACAACAGCAAAAGTAGGTGCCCAGCCGGAATGCATAGATGCCGTACCCACAAGTATCATAACCGCTACGGCGGCAACCCCGGCAAATATAACCCATGAAACAGTCAAGCCTAATCCCATTTCACTAAATGCGCCCATAATCACTGCCATTACTATTGCGCCACCTGCGAATAGCCCGGCAGAACCCGCAAGGGTTTTTAATGCATTGGAATCATTGACAGAATATTCGTCTTTTTCACCATCATTTTCTTTGGGGGATTTTTTGTTTCCTTTTGCTATGGCATAAAATATTTGAATAAGAGCTACAAACCCCGCACCTATCATAACACCTTGTGCGATATTAGATTGACCTATATCAAACCCGCCAAAGAGGCGAGTCGAATAGCCTCTAAGCACCATGCCTATTCCCAAGGCCGCCATTGTTACCATATTTGCAATAAATACAATACCAACACCTGCAGCAGGGATACCAAAAACACTGGCAATAGCACCCACAGCTAAGCCCTGTAACAGTTCAAATCCTTTTTTGCCGCCTTTATCACCTGCATCTAATGAGTTTGCTATTGCCACACCTAAAGGCCATGCGCCTTTAGCCGGGAATATTTTTGAATCGAATAGCCGCCCAGTAACAAACACGGATATCATACTACCGATTAAAGTACCAAATGCCATTGGTATTATTAAATCGTACCTACCCATAATATGCATTATAGCAATTGCTACAAAACCGCAATTAGCGGCGGCAAACCCGGCAGATGAAGCAATAGACAGCACATAATTTTGCCGTTCTAAATTACGGAACTTTTTTGCCGCAAGCAATGGAATACGTGCTACCACCATTACCAAAACCGCACTAATTAACGAAGTATTAGGGGATATACCAAACTGCCCCATAATCTGCATGCAGATAGCTGCAGAAATAATTGACAAGATAATCCCCAAAAATAGTGTTCCTATTTCATAAATGGTAATTCGTTTTTTCTCTTTCATTGCCTATCCCCTGTATTTATACGTCATGTTTTTCTATTATTCTGTCGTAACTCCAAGAACAATAGCATTTTGTGCAGATAAGGTCAATTTAAGCTGACCATTATTTACGTAGTAATTTTGACATGGCTGGTGAAATGTGTCATTTCCCGTTATTATTAACCCTGTCAACTGACCTTCAAAAACTTCAACTTTCCAAAGGGGGATATTTGCTTCTATTGGTTTATCGCCATTATTAATTGCTACAATAATTTTTTGTTTTTTGTCCCAGCGCCCATATGATATGAAACCGTAATCGGTAAAAAGAAATTCCATAGAGCCATGCCGCAGCACGGGATAATTTTTCCGTATTGTTGTAAGTGATTTATGCAAATTAGTTAATATAATATCTTCGCTGCCCCATGGGAAAGTACGACGGTTGTCCGGGTCTGTCCATCCGGCAAGGCCGGCTTCATCGCCATAATATATTGTAGGGGCACCGGGCCATGTCATTTGAAAGACAATCGCTTCCATCATGATATTTTTGTTTATGCCAGCTTCGGCAGCCCGGGGACCAACTGTATGCCAACGTCCGATATTACCGTTAGTACGTGTCAAAAATCGTGAATGATCATGGTTGGAAAGCTGATTCATTGCCATTTGCAAGGCATGGACATTAAGGTATGCCATATGATGGCGCATTGAATTTTCAAATGCTTGCCCATCATTTTTTAAATAAGGGCGGTTTTCATCGCTGTGTTTATTTACCCCGGTCAAAAACCAAGTGATAGGTTCCATAAAAGCATCGTAATTCATTATGGTATCCCACTCTTTTCCGTTCAACCAAGACGAAGGGTCGCCATAATGTTCTGCTAAAATTATTGCATCTGGGTTTGCAGATTTTACTGCCATATAAAATTTCCGCCAAAATTTATGGTTAGTTTCCGGGCTGCTCCCAAGGTCTGCAGCTACATCCAAGCGCCAGCCATCCGCATTGTACGGCGGCGACACCCACTTTTTGCCTACCTCTAAAATATAGTCAAATAATTCTTCAGAACTTTCAAAGTTAAGCTTTGGATGGTTAGAGTTACTCCACCAGCCTTCATAAGATTTATTATTAGGCCATTCGCCCCCATGCCATATAAAATAATTATGATATGGGCTGTCTATGGAATGATATGCACCGGCAGGCTCGCCTTCATAATTATAAAAACCTGCAACGTCCATCCATTTATTAAAACTGCCGCAATGGTTAAACACACCGTCTAAAATTACTTTTATGCCGTTTTCATGGGCTTTGTGAATGAACTGTATCATCAGCTCGTTACTTGCTTCCAAGTTTAATTTGCTTGTAGTACGTTTTCGATACCGAGTCGCATATTTATTATCTACCTTTTCGAAACGTAAAACATCGCCGCCATATTTCTTTATCACCCCAAAATGCGGGTCGATATAATCGTAATCTTGAATATCGTATTTATGGCTGCTTGGGGATACAAACGTCGGGTTTAAATAAACTGCTTCTACGCCTAAGTCTTTCAAATACCCCAATTTATCCATGATTCCTTGCAAATCGCCTCCGTAAAAATTACAAAAGTCTCCTACAGTTATTTCCTTATCCCAAGGGAGTGCCTTTGCAGTTACACCCAAATACGCATATTCATGGCTTATTACGTCGTTGGTAGGGTCGCCATTGTGAAAACGGTCTATAAAAATTTGATACATTACTGCGCCTTTTGCCCAGCTAGGAGTTTTTAGCCCCGGAATTAAACGAAAGTTGTAATGGTCAAATAAACTTTCGCATAGCCCTTGCTTGTTATAGTAAAAAGTTTGCCCATCACATACTATCGAATAGAAATAACGGATGGGGCCTGCCGGAATTGTGACGCTTACATTGTAAAAATCGAACATGCCTTTATTTTCAACTTGTGTCATTAAATAAACTGAATTAACTTCATCGCAAAAATGCAAATGAATTTTATAATTATTATTTGCAGCCGCACGCAGTTTAAATGTTACAACATCGCCGGGGTTTGGATCGTAGGGGGAAACAAATTGCAGTGTTTCGTCTGTAAAAATTGCTTGTAGAGCAAAAAAGTTTGAATCATTTTGATATTGCAATTTCATTTACATACCGCCAATCATAAATAGGTCTGTTAATGATATCATGCATTAAACTGTGAGTACAACTAAATTGCATGATTCATTTCATAAACTATAAACGCTTGCAATTGTCCACCCCAAAGTGCTAGAATATAAATAATGAAATTATGAAAAAGTTTTTATGCTAAAACCATACACCAATATGAAAGAGGAATGTTAAATGTTAAACAAGAAAAGCATCAACGACATTAGTGTGAAGGGCAAACGTGTACTTGTGCGCTGCGACTTTAATGTGCCATTGCAAGATGGCAGAATCACCGACGAAAACCGTATTATTGCCGCCCTACCAACACTCAAAAAATTAATTACAGATGGCGGAAGGTTAATCCTTTGCTCCCATTTAGGCAAGCCAAAAGGGCCGGACGCAAAGGCAACACTTGCACCTGTAGCGGCAGCACTATCTGTTCATCTTGGACAAGTTGTAAAGTTCTTGGCAGACGATGCTGTAGTTAGCGACGCCGTACGCACAGCAGTAAACGAAATGAAGGACGGCGAAGTTGTTCTTTTGCAAAATACTCGTTTTCGTTCAGAAGAAACAAAAAACGAAGAAGCCTTCTCTAAAGATTTAGCTTCTATCGCAGATGTATATGTGAACGATGCCTTTGGCACTGCCCACCGTGCGCACTGCTCTACTGTTGGTGTAACCAACTTTGTAGGCACATCTGCCGTGGGTTTTTTAATGGAAAAAGAACTGGAGTTTTTAGGCAATGTAATACAAAACCCTGTGCGCCCATTTGTAGCAATTTTAGGTGGTGCAAAAGTTTCCGACAAAATTATGGTAATAAGAACATTGCTTGACAAAGTAGACAAGCTTATTATCGGCGGCGGCATGGCTTATACATTCTTTGCAGCCCAGGGCTATGGTGTTGGCGATTCTTTGCTTGAAAAAGACAGAATAGACGAAGCAAAAGAAATTATGTCAAAGGCCAAAGAAAAAGGTGTAGAGCTTCTTCTTCCCATTGATACAGTTGTGGCAGTAGGCTTTGGTCCGGATGTGGAACACAAAACAGTGCCATCCGATGCTATCGAAGACGGCTGGGGTGGTCTTGATATTGGTGAACAAACCCGTGAATTATTTTGCAACGCATTAAAAGACGCAAAAACTGTAATCTGGAATGGCCCCATGGGCGTTTTCGAGTTCCCTAACTTTGCAAAAGGTACCCTTGCCCTTGCTCAGGAGCTTGCAACCCTTGATGCAACCACCATCATTGGCGGCGGTGACAGTGCGGCGGCTGTAAACCAGCTTGGCTACGGTGATAAAATGAGCCACATTTCTACAGGCGGCGGCGCATCTTTGGAATTTTTGGAAGGCAAAGAATTGCCAGGAGTGACTGCGGTAAATAATAAATAGGTATGAACAAATGGGAATTGAAGCTATAATTTTAGGGCTAATTTTTATAGTCATAAATTACATCATTTTATATCATATAATTAAAACCGCCGTAAAAAATGGCAAACATGAATACGATTATGAAAAATCACAATTAAAAACATTTATCAATAAAGCAGATAAAATAGCTAAAACAACATGCAAAGTTTGTTTAAATGAATACGATATAGATTACCCAAAATGCCCGCACTGTAACGGAAATTTATAAATTAGGAGATTTTTAATGCGTAAAAAAATGGTAGCTGGAAACTGGAAAATGAACTTTACTCCCAGTCAAGCAAAAGCCTTTGTAACAGAAGTAAAAGACAGTTTCAAAAGTGACAACGCTGATGTTGTTTTATGTGTACCATATGTAAGTTTACAAACGGTGCAAGCAGAACTTACAGGTACCAATATAAAAGTAGGCGCGCAAAACATGCATTTCATGGACAAGGGCGCATACACAGGGGAAATTTCTGCACCAATGCTAAAAGATATGGGTGTGCCATATGTAGTAATCGGTCATTCCGAACGCCGCCAATATTTTGCAGAAACAGACGAAACCGTAAACCTAAAAACTCTAAAAGCCTTAGAATACGACATTACTCCAATTGTATGCATTGGTGAATCTAAAGAAGAGCGGTTACAAGAAAAAACTAACGATGTTCTTCATAAGCAACTTACCGACGGTTTGGCAAATTTCACACCAAAAAATATAGCTGACATTGTAATTGCCTACGAACCAATTTGGGCAATTGGCACCGGTTTAACTGCCTCCAACGAACAGGCGGAAGACGCTTGCGCCTTTATCCGCAAATTCATATGTAATAAATTCGGACAAGAAGCCGCAGATAAAGTTCGCATTCTTTATGGCGGCAGTGTAACACCAGCCAATGCAACAGAGTTATTTGCCATGCCAAACATAGACGGCGGTTTAGTGGGCGGCGCAAGCATTGTGCCATCCTTTAAAGAGGTGGTGCATTTTGGATAAAGAGACTCTTGTTTTAATGATTCTTGACGGCTACGGCCTTTCCGACAAAAAAGACTGCAATGCCATTAATTTGGCAGAAACCCCTCACCTGGACTGGTTATTTGAAAAATTTCCCTTTCAACCTGGGGCAGCCTCTGGTATGGACGTTGGTTTGCCCGACGGACAAATGGGCAACTCCGAGGTAGGTCACACAAATATTGGTGCAGGCCGTGTTGTGTATCAGGAACTTACGCGCATTACCAAATCCATCGAAGACGGCGACTTTTTCCAAAACGAGGCACTTCTTGGTGCAATAAAAAATGCTAAAGTTAATAATTCTACGCTGCATTTTATGGGGCTGTTGTCTGATGGCGGCGTTCATAGCCACAATACACATTTATATGGTTTGCTGGAACTTGCAAAGCGCAACGGTTTGACTAATGTTTACGTACACGCATTCCTAGACGGGCGCGACACTCCACCTGATTCTGCCATTAATTATGTAAAAGAACTTGAAGCAAAAATGGCGGAAATTGGCGTAGGCAAAATCGCTACAATTTCCGGCAGATATTATGCAATGGATCGGGATACTCGCTGGGAGCGCGTTCAGCTTGCATACGAAGCACTTACAGAAGGTAAAGGCAATACCGCCACATCTGCCATAAAGTGCTTAGAAAAATCCTATGCCGTGGATGTAAACGACGAGTTTGTAATACCTACGGTAATAGATGCAAATGGCACAATTAAGACTAACGACTCCATTGTATTTTTCAACTTCCGTCCAGACCGCGCCCGCGAAATTACACGAGCCTTCTGCGACCCTGCCTTTGATGGCTTCCCTCGCAATGAACTATTGCCGCTATACTATGCTTGCTTTACAGATTACGACCCAACAATTACAGATAAACATGTAGCTTTTCATGCTCAATCTATGGATAATACACTTGGGCAATATATTTCTACAAAGGGGTTAACGCAGTTACGCCTAGCAGAAACCACAAAATATGCCCATGTAACCTACTTTTTCAATGGCGGTGTAGAAGAACCCTACCCCGGCGAAGACCGTATTCTGGTAGACACCCCGGATGTAGCCACATTCGATTTAAAGCCAGAAATGAGCGCACCAGAAATTACAGACAAATTACTGGAAGCAATAAAGTCTGAAAAATACGACCTTATTGTAGTAAACTTCGCTAACCCGGATATGGTTGGTCACACGGGGGATATGAAGGCTGCCATTGCGGCGGTAGAAACCGTGGATACTTGTGTAGCCCGTGCTATGACATTTATGCTGGAAACCGGCACACGTATGTTCCTATGTGCAGACCACGGCAATGCCGATAAAATGATAGATACAGATACAGGTGGTGCGTTTACAGCGCATACCACTAATCCTGTGCCGTTTGCGCTGTTTAACTGCATAGGGTATGACCTTGCCCCTGGTGGCAAGCTGGCAGATATAGCCCCTACCCTATTGGAATTATTTGACTTACCAAAACCGCCGGAAATGACCGGAAAATCTTTATTGCGGGAAAAGGTATAAGCAATGCTATAAAAACAGGAGGCTTTAATGGCAAATATTGTATCATTTAATTCTTACAAACTGCGAAAAGGAGCATCAGCATCGGACTTTTTACTTGCGATAGAAACACTAATGAAAAAGTTTGTATCTATGCAAAAAGGCTTTGTTTCATCTACAACACTAGTTGACGGAGAAACATGGGCGGATTTCACAGTGTTTGAGACTACGGACGATTTAAAAACATTCGTTCCCTTATGCAATAAAAATGATTTAGCAAGAAAAGGTTACACCTTCATGGATTTTGGCACAATGGAGAATCATGTTTTTACGATTGAACGAAGCTTTAAAAAGGAAACTAATGTTACAGGTAATGTTGCATCATTCAACTCCTACAATTTAAAAGAAGGAGTATCCGTACCGGACTTTTTACTTGCAACAGAGACATTGATTAATAACTTTGTGTCTAAACAAAAAGGTTGGATTTCATCAAAAAAACTGTTTGATGGGGAAAGATGGGCAGATTTTGTTGTTTTTGAAACAATTGATGACCTAAAAGCATTCATTCCCTTGTGCAATAAAAATGAGCTAGCAAAAAAATGCTGGTCATTCATGAGTTTCGGCACTTTGAAAGGTCATGTTTTTACTGTCAAACAAAGCTTCTAATGATATAACCATACACAATACAACTAGCAGAAAATTTCACATATAAATTTTCAGCTTAAAAATATAAGGAGTGAACCAAAATGTTAAAAACCTTCATCGAAATTGTTGAGGTACATGGCCGGGAAATAATGGATTCCCGCGGAAACCCTACCGTAGAGGTAGAAGTAGTAGTAGAAGACGAAGACGGCAAGCTATATACCGCAATTGCTGCGGTACCATCCGGCGCATCCACAGGCGCATTTGAAGCAGTTGAGCTTCGCGACGGCGGCGACCGCTATATGGGCCTTGGCGTAGAAAAAGCTGTAGACAACGTTAACGATGTTATTGCAGATGAAATTTGCGGTATGAACGCCCTTGATCAAGTTGGCATTGATAACAAAATGATCGAGCTTGACGGCACACCAAACAAAGCCCGCTTAGGCGCAAATGCGATTCTTGGCGTGTCTATGGCTGTGGCTAAAGCTGCAGCAGCTGCACTTCGTATGCCTTTGTATCAATATCTTGGCGGCTTTAACGCAACTCAATTGCCTGTGCCAATGATGAACATTTTAAACGGTGGAAAACATGCAGATAACACCGTAGACTTCCAAGAATTCATGATTATGCCTGTGGGCGCATGCTGCTTTAAAGAAGCACTTCGCTGGTGTGCAGAAATTTATCACAACTTGAAAAAACTTCTTAAATCCCGTGGCCTTGCAACAGCTATCGGTGACGAAGGCGGCTTTGCACCGGACCTTGCAACCCCGGACGAAGTTCTTGATCTTATTTTGGAAGCCGTTAAAGTAGCCGGATATGAGCCTGGCGCAGATATCCGTATTGCCCTTGACGTTGCCGCAACAGAACTTTATGGCGACGCAAAGAAAAATGGCAAAGAAGGCATGTACTACTTCGAAGGCGAAAGCAAAATGACAGGTAAAGAAATATATCGTACAGCTGAAGAAATGGTTGATATGTACGAAGCATTAGCAAAAAAATATCCAATCATTTCTGTCGAAGACGGCTTGGACGAAGACGACTGGGCCGGCTGGAAGCTTATGACCGACCGTTTGGGCGACAAGCTGCAAATCGTAGGCGATGACCTATTTGTAACTAATCCAGAACGCTTACAAAAAGGCGTTGACACTGGCACAGCAAACTCCATTTTAGTAAAGGTAAACCAAATTGGCACCCTTACAGAGACATTCGAGGCAATGAAACTTGCCCACCGTAACAACATGACCACCGTTATCAGCCATCGCAGCGGCGAAACAGAAGATGCAACTATTGCAGATATCTGTGTAGCTGTAAACGCAGGTCAAATTAAAACCGGCGCACCTGCCCGCAGCGACAGGGTAGCAAAATACAATCAACTTCTTCGCATTGAAGAGGAATTGGATGAAGTAGCCGAATACCCAGGTCTTGGTGCATGGTTTAACTTAAAAAACAAGTAGTTTTTTTGGGGCCATATAGCAAAAAAGGCAGATTTGCGCATGCAAATCTGCCTTTTTGTTATTCTGCTTAAAATTTTTTTAAATACGTATGTTGAAGCAAGTATTTTTCCTTTGTAGCTAATCCACCGCGAATATGCCGTTCAGATTTATTTATTTCAAGAACTCGGCGCGCTTCTCCAGCAAGATTAGGGTTAATTTTTATTAAGCGTTCGGTAACATCTTTATGTACAGTAGACTTACTTATGCCAAACTTTTTGGCTGTCTCTCTCACGGTTGCATTAGAATTAATAATAAAATTGGCAACTTCTATGGCCCTCTCTTCAATATATGTTTTCAAGAAATGGCCCTCCTTTTAATATCGCTAGGTGATATATATGAAGGAAACGAGGGGAATAGAACAAAGTCTTTAGTTAGCAACAATATAGTTAAGTTACCGACGGTAAGTGAGGCGAAGTAATGTTCGTTCGCTGTTCACTTTAATACTTGAATAGGGTATAATGCTTCTAACTTGCAATAATAGTGGCATTATCGTGGGTTGAGGTCGCTGATGATGAGTATTGCGAAATCTCCGCAAATATAGATGCTATTTTACAGATGAATAAGGAGCGTTTTTTTCTGGAAAAAAAATGAAGGCACATGGGGACTAAAGTTGATATTAGAAAAGCGATTTTAATAACAATCCAAGCTATAGAACATATAAATTGGAATGAGGTGTCAAGTTGATTAAAATTAAAGAAGTCTTTAACTCTTGCGATAAATCGACTATCTGTAATGATATTCTTAGAGCATTACCCAATTGGTTCGGCGTTGAAGCAAGCATAATTGACTATGTCAGCCAAGTACGAGAGTTACCCCTCTATGTTGCGGCAGATGGCACAAAAAATATTGGGTTTGTGGCCATAAAACCTCATAGTCCTTTTACTGCAGAAATATGTGTAATGGGTATCTTGAAAGAATACCACAAACAAGGGATTGGACGAAGATTGGTTGATGAATGTGAGCAATACTGTATAAGAAGCAAAACAGAATTTTTAACAGTGAAAACGCTAGACGAATCAAGAGCAAGTAAAAGTTACGAAAAGACGCGATTATTCTATTTGGCGGTAGGGTTTAAGCCTGTGGAGGTTTTTCCTTTGTTATGGGATGAAGATAACCCTTGTTTATTCATGGCAAAACATATTACTAGTGCAACTCACAATCTAACGTTTACTATTGAGCCTATTACCGAAACCTACAAGAGTGCTGTTAATGATTATATCACTGAAAATTGGGCTGGACCTTATATCGTAACAAAGGGCAATCTCATTGATACTCGTTCTAACGCTGGATTTGTTGCCATAAACGATAAAAATATTATTGGTTATGTGTTATATAACATTGTTGATGGCGATTGTGAAATTACTGTATTAGAGAGTATGTTGGAAAACCAAGGCATTGGAAATGCGCTTGTTAAAACCGTAATCGAAAAGGCCATACATGAAGGCTGTACTCGTATTTGGCTTATTACTACAAACGATAACACTCGTGCAATTCGCTTTTATCAATGCATTGGGTTCACACTTCGGGCGGTTCATATAAATGCTATTAATGAATCGCGTAAGCTAAAGCCGCAGATACCACAAACAGGATATGATGGGATTCCCATTGAACACGAATTTGAATTTGAAAAAGCATTAAAATAAGTGAGCCGCAGTCCACCTGATCAGCAAATGCAGCTTGCGAGATGGTCCACGGCACTTTGCAAGAAGTGAAAGTGGCTAAGTATTTTTATAAACATTCTATAATCCCGGCATATATGGCCTTAGCAATTTTTATACGATATTCCTCTGTTAGCAATTTTGCCAACTCATTGCTGTTAGACATAAACCCTACTTCAATTAATACCGCAGGCATTGTACTGTTTGCAGGAACAAATAAACCTCTGTCGCCACGTACAAGCCTATCCCGTGCACCTGTTGCGCTAACCAAATTGTTCTGCATAATTTGTGCAAATTGTGAATCGGTAATGTCAATACGCCCTGTGTTTGTAACTTTGTTTCTACAATAATTTACTTGAATGCCTGATACAGATTGCGCCGTTGGCCCTTCATAAAAATCTGCATGAACTGACACAACCAAGTCTGCTTTAGTTGTCATATAATCAGTGTTATTCCACAATTTTATACGGTCGTGTAGGCTAATATGTCTGTCATCGGCACGGGTAAGAAATACTGTTACACCAGAATCCGATTGCATAAACAACTCATATGTCCTTAAAACAATATCCAGCACAATGTCTTTTTCGTAAACCCTTATGCCATCAAGCATGACATATGTACCGGGGTCAAACCCGCCATGTCCTGCATCTAACCAAACAATAATGTTATCCTTGTTTTTACATGGCAGGATATACGTATCTGTCGGTATTTCATCCGGTATGAAGGCAGTTGTAACAATAGGGTTTACAGACTGCAATTTTACACATGAAACAATCCCCAGCATTATTAACGCCAAAATTATTAGTTTAGCTACAGACAGTAGCTTTCGGTGCGGCTTGATTTTCCCCTTATATAAAATCATTTTTATATCACCTCGATAAGATTAAGCAACAAACCATTTATGGTTAAATTGCTGAAATGCCAGAGATATCTCTGCAAAATCGGCGAAATCGGCATCGGACCAACCATCTCTTTCCGAAAGGATGACAAGTATAAATGGAGACGGTGCGTAAACAATCGCCATTTCGTGCCAGGCAATAGGGCTTGTCCATCCAGTTTTGCTTGCAATCGGGTAATCGGACGTAATAAATGGAAATTGGTTATCAAGCAGATGGGCTTTAAACTCCGCACTATATCTGCCGCCAGATTCGATATATGCAAAAATTTCCTTTGCAAAAAGTCCAGCTTCATTTGCGGTCAAATTGGAATTCATAACGCGGCATCCTATAAAATCTGGGTTTCCGCCAATTTCAGCTATTAAACTTCGGTATCCGTCTAAACCATGAATTCTTCGCAACATTAACGTTGCTACATTATCACTTTCGCTTAAATTTAGCCGCAATAGTTCTCTTAAAGTAAATGTTGCGCCAAACTCATACTGCCGCTGTATTATGCCGGAACCCCAGTTGGCGTCTGCATAAGTGAATGTATGCCTACTGTTTAAATCGATGATGCCTTTTTCTGCAAGTTGATAAAGATACAGTGCGTAAGAGGCTTTTGTTACACTTGCCGAAAAATAAACTCTATCGGCGTTGTACCGATAAATAAACCCTGTTTCCAGATTTTTGTAAAATACCGATAGATTATCGCCGTGGCGGATAAGTAACTCGTCCAGGGCGTAAGTAGGTATAAACCGCAGGTCAACACACTGCGATTCCAGTTTAGTTTCTTCTTTCAGCCCGTCCTCTGACTCAAAAAAATCATGCTGAATTTGTTCTGCTTCTTGCGACGCCATAAGGGGTTGCAATGGCAGTAACACCGTAGTTACATAATTCCGCACCTCCGCAAAAATTGGAATTAAGCGGGTTGCACAAAATATAATGAACACAGAAAGCAAAAACATAAGTAATATATGTAATCTTTGCCTTCTTCTTGCTCGTTTGATATTTTTTCGGATACGGCGTTGCCGCAATTGCCTATCCTCATATTCCATGATTACTCTCTCCCTTGAAGCTTTCAATGTTTCGTTCGAGATAATCATAGCAATCAGATGTTTCATAGCTTTTGCAAAGTTGCGTCCAAGTTGTAAATAATGAAAAAACCACCCGCAATAGGTGGTTGAATAAAGAATTTTTACCGAACTCCAAGATACAAACTAATCTCATTAATAAACCATCGGTCACTATCATATGATGAACCGTTTATACGAACCGCCGCATACGCATATTCATCGGCAAAAGGCCTTATTACTGCTATCGATGACAAAGTCCAATGTCTCCACTGGGGGGTAGGCGTGTATACTCCTGCGGAAGAAGGTGCCGTCCGGGGGGGCACTACAATAATTGGAACGAGTTCTTCAACTCTTTCAAGCGCCTCGCCTGCGTCTACATTAATTATATTTACAAACTCCGCTAACATGTTGTTCATATCTGCAATGGTTGTCTCGAAATAAATAACGTTACTTGCCCTTTCCCATTCTGGGTTCGTAATAGTATATAAATACATATCACGAGTATAAGGCGTGGCAACAGGTGTTAGAAAAATTTCGGTTTTCCATACCTGGCCTTCTGTCGCATTTATAAGTAGGGTTGCATTTATATACCTACCACTAAATGCAACCGTCCAAAAGCTATATTCTGGGGATAATAATCCATCGCCTCCACGTTGCTGCTTTTGACTAAGGCGTGCCATTACATCGCTAAAGTTAAACAACTCTTCGTGGGTATAAAGCTGTTGGCCTATAAATGACAACCAACTTTGACCAATTATGATTGCTTGTTCCATATTAATTTGCTCATTAGTTGGCTCATGGGGGATTTCCCGCCCAGGAGCATTTTTGTTACGCAAAATAGACACTATCTCCTGTTCAGATAAAAGGGGACGAGTGTAAATAGGTTCTTCTACGGTATCATCTGTGCCCGGCAATTGCAACGGCATTAGAATAGGAGAAACTCCGCTTGCGGACATTAACATGTCAGACCTGATATCAATTAATCCGCTTATAAAAACCCATCCGCCAATGGCAATTGCAAAAGACAAAACAATGCCTATTAACGTAAAAATATTCTGCTTGTTCATCAGGCTTCCTCCTCCCATTGGCTATAGGCTAAATCAAATTTTACTATTGTGCCAACGCCTTGGATACTCTCGAACTTTAACTTGCTGTCATGTATTTCTGCTATCCTGGCTGCTAGTGCTAACCCAATGCCCGCACCATGCTGTCTACGGGAGCGGGATTTGTCAACTGTGTAAAAAGCCTCTGTTATACGGTTAAGTTCTGCCTCAGGCATTCCTCTACCATTATCAATTACACTCATATCGTATCGTTCGTAAGTTTCTTTACCTGTAATTTCAATTGCATTGCAACCAGCCTTAACTGCATTGTCTATCAGGTTAAGCAGTAAAGTTTTAAACAAATCGTATTCAACCATTATATAAGCGGGCTTAGCATTAATTTTAAGGGTTACGTTTTTCTCCTTAAGCATTGGCATTAAGCCACCAGATACTTCTGACAGAAATTCTTCTGTACATATATTTTCCAAAACAAAATCTTGCCTGTTAAGCACAATTAAGTCCATTAGTTTTAGAGACAATGCTTCAAGACGTAACCCTTCATTCAATATATACCATGCCGCATCTTTAACTTGTTCAGCCGACAAATTTTTTTGATATAGCATATCTGCATAACCAATTACAGATGTAAGGGGCGTCTTTAACTCATGGGCAAAGTTTGCTACGAAATCTTCCTTTTGGCGGGCGTTATCCAAAAGCTCGTAAACTTTATCCTCAATTGCATCGGCCATTATATTAAAACTGTTTGACAATGCCCCAATTTCATCGCTACTAACAACGGGAAGACGATTAGCAAAATTTCCTCGTGCAATCTCTGCTGCGGCTTTGCTCAATTTTTTTATTGGTACAGTCATAAATGCAGACAGCAAAAAAATTATGGCAATGCCAGATATCAACGTTATGAAATACACCTGCACAAAAATTTGCATCATATGCTCACGCTGGGCAACCACGGTGCTTATGTCTGTAGCAACCACTAAGTAAAGTGTCATATCGCTTTGGGTTATTCTGCCCCCAATGGTTAAATAGCTCTCTTCGCTTAAAGTCTGAAATTGATAGGCACGGTTAATGTCAGACACATTTGTAAGCAGGGAAAAATCCGCTTGAGGTGAGATATTTGAATACAATAGAGTTCTATCTTCTGCAAAAAATGCAGCTAACCCACTTAAATCCGATGCCCATGTATTTAGTATATTGTGGGGGATTTCTTCGCCCAAATTATCTGCGTCAGAAATCATCCGTACTTGTATCGTAAATTTGTCAAACTGAAATTGCGTAGCTGCCCTTTCCAATTCACGGTTAATTGCGCTCTCATGTGAAAATGTAATAAGTAAATACCCAAAAAGCAAAAGGGCAATGCTGATAACTAGCGTTCCGCAAAGGAAGAATTTTGCAAACAGTCGCATAATTTAATTCATGCCTCCTTCGTCGGTGGATGAAATAGGTTGGTATGAAAATCCGCTATACGGATATTTCACACATGCTACCCTTCTAACCGATATCCTATACGGAACACAGTTTTTATACACTCTTCCCATCCAAGCTTTTTGCGCAGCCGCTGAATATGCGAGTCTAATGTGCGTGTTTCCCCATAAAAATCCTCTTTCCAAACTTTTTCGTAAAGCTTATCGCGGTACAACGCTACATTCTTATTGCGGACAAGCTCAACAAGCAGATCAAACTCTTTCACGGTTAAGTCTATGGCGTTACCATTTTTTATTACTTGCCTGGACTCTGTGCTTATAGCCACATCTGCGAAGGTAAGCTGTTTTTCGCTTTTTCCATAACGGCGCATAACCGCCTCTACCCGGGCCAGTAACTCTCCAATTTGAAAGGGCTTTACCAAATAGTCATCTGCACCCAGTTTTAAACCCTTTATGCGATCTTGTAAAGTACCCTTAGCAGTGATAAATATAACCGGGGTCGAATCCGACTTTATATACTCCAGCAACTCATATCCATCTATTTCCGGCAGCATTATATCCAGTAATATCAGGTCGAAATGCTCCTTTTCGATAAGGTCTGCAGCTTGAAGCCCATCCAAAGCGCATGTGCAATGATACCCCTCGTCGCTTAAGTTTATGTAAATTAAATTAGCGATTGCTTGCTCATCTTCTACAATTAATACTTTTTGCATTTTAGTCACTCCTTTGCGGCTATTATAATATCACATAGTTGCGACAAAGTTGTGTCTAAGTTGCATATGGGCAATGCATTTGTAAATAAAAGTGACAATTTTACATAATGGGCAAAGTCCATAGAGAAGTAGCCGCAACACTACAACAAACTACGATAAGACAGTCAACAACGGTAATGTATATGTAGGAGCGAACACTCTCAAAACAAGAGCGTTCGCTTTTTCATGATGGCAACATTTTTCAAGTATGGACGGCAAACTCCTTAAAATCAACGCGCTCTCGCACCACATTAAACTGTTCATGCTTAAGCCATTCGTTGATTTCTTCCGTTAATGTTGCCGTGCCTGATTGCGCGGTATTGTCGGTGTCGTATTCAAGCAAGTCAAACAGCGGCGCAGTATTTTGGTATTTTTGTTTTTTCTCAAATATTTCATCAAAAGCGACTGCGTGATGTAATGCATTTTTTATTTTTGTGATAGCTTCGTCATAACGTGCTTCCGATAATAAAAACCCCGCTTGCCTTTTATTGGCATAATACATCGGCACATGATACCTTAAATAATTTTCATCCGGCACGAAAAGCTCAATTAACGCTTCGACCAATTGTTGCGAATGCATTGTGTGATAATTTGAATCGAGCGCAAACCATAATTTTTCTAAACGGTCTTGAACTATCGTTTGCCAGTGTTTTTTATGCTCATCACCGGACAAACAGCTTAGTAAAATTTCGTCTTTGGTGATAGTGTTGGATTCGGGGTATAAATCGGCATATTTATGTGCGTCATCTTTACGCCCTCGGAAACAAAGATATTGTACTATGCCTTGGATTGCGCTGTTTTTAACTTCACCATCGGTGCTGTTCTCAATAACAACGGCAAACATTTTTATCGCCTTTTCTTGTTCGGCAATGTAGGTTTCATCGTCCTTATTTTCAAACGAACGCATGGCGGTAGTCCATGCAAGCCAATCCAAATACTTCATATCACCCGGATAGGCTTTGACGAGTGCTTCTGCGGCAATGTGACGAGCAACGAGGTCGCCGTTTTTCCATGTGACTTGATGAGCGGCTTCAAGTTCCGAACGGTGCTTATCCGGTTCGGGTTTGTTTAGTCCAAGAAGCTCATCAGCAGTCACGTTGAACAATCGGGCAAGCGGCGCAATCATCGACAAGTCAGGATTTGAAATACCACATTCCCACTTCGATACGGCCTGATACGATACGCATAAAAAATCCGCTAACTTTTCTTGAGTCAGATCGTTCTTTTGTCGTAACTCTTTAATTTTACTACCAATCATAATACTACCCCACTGCAGATAAATTTGTTCTCTGCAAATATTATAGCGCATAACAAACTGCTTTCCTATAACTCGTTTTTCGACCCGGCCTCAACTACAAGTTGAAGCGCGTTTTTCAGAAAATCGGATCACACCATGGAACAACAGCGCGACGTTTTTGTTAAGTGTAAAGCTCTCGACAAGCACCGCAAGCGCATTGACGAACTCGACACGTTGATTGAACGGCTTTACGTCGATAACGTATCGGGCAAAGTCAGCAATGAGCGGTACGAGAAGATGTCTGCGAAGTTTGAAGCGGAACAGGCTGAACTTACACAGGTTGCCGCCGTGTTGGAGAGTGAACTCGGCGTACTGGAGAGCGAAGCCGTGAACGTGGATAAATTTCTTTCTGTGGTGCGTAAATATACCAAAATCGAAACGCTAACCCCCGCAATCGTGCATGAATTTATTGACCGTATCATCATCCACGAACCCGAACAGGCACGAGGCAACTGCCGCCAAAAGGTAGACATCATCTACAACAACATCGGCGCGGTGGATTTTCACAACGAATAGGGCGGATGGGTATACAGACCCATCCGCTCCCCATATCTCAGCACATCTCTGTGCAAAAAAAACTACTTCCCTATGAAATCTGAACTAACCTTGCAGGATAGTCACACTTCGATTAACTTAAAACAAGGTCATTTGCCTGTCTCCATACCCCATTGTATATTGGGTTGTTATTGCCTTCATATCGTACAACAGTCCAAGGCGTTCACACTCTGCAGTAAAAACACTCCATAGTTTTTTTGCATTTGGCGATGGATTTTCGTATCGGTTGCCAAACCGCTTGATATGCTTTTCTTTTACGTAAAAAAGCCCCTGTTTATCTAGTTGCTCATAATAATATTCTCGGTTTCCAGACCTTAACGTCATCCCCATAAACGTAATAACAAATTTAGCCCCTGCTTCTTTCGCCATGCGCAATATACACAGAATGTTTTCTTCTGTGTCAGTTAAAAACGGCAAAACCGGGTTTATCCAAACGCCAGAATAAATTCCGCTTTCGGCTAATTTTGCTAGAGCTTCAAGCCGCTGAGAAGTAGTTGACACATATGGCTCTATTTTTTTGCACAGCCCATCATCTGCTGCTGTAATAGAAATTTTAGCAAGCACAGGCGAAAATGCCTTGATGTCCTGCAACACATCGACATCACGGGCAATTAGTGCAGATTTTGTACAAATGGATACACCAAAACCAAAGGCGTTCATTAGTTCCAAGGCATTGCGGGTTAACTTTAACTCCTTCTCGACAGGATTGTATGGGTCACTCATTGCGCCGGTAGAAATTACGCCTGCCTTGACCTTTCGACGCAACTCGTCACGTATAATTTGCAGGGCATTTTCCTTAACTTTTACAGTATCGAACTCTGTATTGCGATAACAATCGCTGCGGCTGTCGCAATAAATACAGCCATGAGAGCAGCCACGATAAATATTCATATTGTACCATACACCAAACCAGGAGGAGGACCCCATTCTGGTTATAATTGTTTTTGCAGGTATTGTCGGAATGTTTTCTATATTCATATACTCACCACTTGTAACATTGATATGTAGCAGAGCCCCGCAGGTTGGGAATGCCCTTCCATACGAGGCTCTACATTTTGTTTTTAATTTAAGAAACTTTCCACCTTTTTAAAGTTGGGAAAACTTTCAAAATACGCGCACGAGCCGCATCGTCGTTTTCATCGCCTTCTTCACGCCAGAACTCTATGTTACCCTCTACGGCTTCTTCAAATGTACACTTCCAGCTGAAGTCACCATTTTCGTAACAATAACAGCAATAATCCTGGTTTTGGCTTCCATTTGCTTCTTTACCAAATTTCTCTGGCTCATCCATTGGCATGTAGCATGATTGGCAATGCAATACGTTTTCCATCTTCATTCCTCCTGTAAGCTTGATTTGTTTTAACTCGTCAAGTATACCAGAGAAATATGACGGCATTATGTCATATTAAAAATCATATTAATGATTTTTTTTTGCACATGACAATTGCTTGCTTCGGTTCTTATGCCCCGCATACGTGCCGGCACCTTGCTCCTGTTATGATAAAGCTTTATGTGTCTCTTTTAACTGCTTTACAATCTCAAGTTTTTGCGGGCATTTTTCCTCGCAGATACCGCATTCTATACACTTGGAGGCATCTGCGCTTTTTATCCAACCGCCGCCACGCATCATTTCTGCATACGCTGCTCTTGCATGATCTGTAAGGCCGTATACACGGTGGTTGTTCATCATATTAAACAAATGCGGAATGTTTATCTCCTGAGGGCATGGTTTACAATAGTCGCATGATGTACAGTAAAGTTTTGCAAGTTTTTTATTTTCTGCCATCATTGCATTAACTGTGGCAAGCTCCTCGGTAGTAAGATAATCCTCTCTGTAGGCGATTTTTGCGTTTTCTTCCAGCATTGAAAGATTGCCCATGCCGGAAAGTGAAACGTCTACATTCGGGTTTGCCAAAACAAAACGCATTGCCATTTCTGCAGTGCTGGCAGGCTTTTCTTTCAAAAGCCCTTGAATTACATCGCTTGGGGCACCTAAACGCCCGCCGGCTACAGGGCCCATAATTACAGTACCCAAACCTTTTTCCTTTGCATAGGCGATATTATCTTCGTTGGAGCGATCTAACAAATTATATTGTATAAGAACAGATTCAAACCTGCCGCTATCGACTATAGGGCGCAAATTTTCTGCTTTGTCGTGATAAGAGAAAGAAAGATGCTTAATTAGTCCCTGTGCCTTGGCTCTTTCTGCAGCTTGAAGAGGGCCATCTGTTAGTGCCTCCCACTCTTTGAAGCTCTTTAGGTTTATGCCCCAAAAATGATAGAAGTCGATATAATCTACATCCAATTTTGTTAGGGATGATTCCAAACGTTTTATCCAATCATCAGCCGATTGGTTCTCGATTGGATTTTTGGTAGAGAGATATACTTTGTCTCTATACCCCTTAAGTGCTTTCCCTACTGCAATTTCACTTAATTTATCGCAATAATATGGGGCAGTATCGATATAGTTAACACCCAAATCAAAAGCCCGTTGCATTAGAGGAATTGCAAGCTCGTCGTTAATTTCACGATTTTCCCCTTCCCCACGCATAGGCAAACGCATTGCACCAAAGCCCAAGTTAGACATTTTAATACCTGTTTTACCAAACTCGTTATACTTCATAAAAATCAGCCTCTTTCCTTCATTTGAATGGGGTTCTGCTCTTTCTCGTACAGATAAAGAAATACCCTAACCGTATTAGTTAGGGCATTAAGGTGTACTTGGAAACCCGCTTACACTGAATTTCATGCGCACCCTAGCTAAGAAGCCGTTAGTTAACGGCTTTATTCACCATTTTTGTAAGCCTTGATTTTTTGCGTGCTGCGGTATTTTTATGATAAACGCCTTTTACAGCAGCCTTATCAATAGCTGCTATAGCTTGCATCAGCAAAGCATTTGCATCGCTGGTACCAGCGGCGGATACTACTTTTTTAATAGCAGTTTTTGTTGTAGATTTTACATGCTTATTACGTGCTTGTCTTTTTGCAGCTACACGAATACGTTTTTGTGCAGATTTAATATTGGCCAAGTTAGTTCACCTCCTTTAACTTTCGTTAAATAGTATAGCTATGTTTCTTTGTACAGTCAAGGAAAATTGGTGTATTAATTAAGCCTGGATCAAATTATATGAATGCCTGGGCAGTTTTTAGAATATAGTGAACAAACAAGAGGTTAAAACAACAACACTGGGGGATTGTTTTATGCTTAATAAACTATGGGGCGGAATGATTTTATTAGCAATTGTAATTGCCTTAACAACGGGCAATATCTCTGCTTTAACCAACGCCGCAATAGAATCTGCACGGGAAGCGATAACATTATGTATAACAATGCTAGGCATTATGTCCATGTGGTCTGGACTAATGACCGTTGCCGAAAAAGCAGGGCTTGTGGGCGCACTGGCCCGGCGTTCTCGCCCACTTTTGCGGTATCTTTTCCCGGATTTAGGGCGTAACCACCCTGCCCACGAACCTATCGCTACAAACTTTATAGCTAATATACTAGGACTGGGCTGGGCGGCAACCCCTAGCGGCCTTCGTGCCATGCAAGAAATGCAAAAGGAAAACACGCAAAAAGATACTGCAACCCGTTCTATGCGTATGTTCATGATTATAAACATGTCTAGTTTACAATTGGTGACAATAAGCGTTGTAGCGTATCGAATGCAATTTAACTCAACCAATCCGTCAGAAATAATTGGCCCGGGCTTAGTTGTGACAACGGCTACTACTATTCTGGCTGTGGCCTTTTGCAAAATGCTTGACAGGTTCAAATTATAACGTATTTACTTTGTTGAATTCAATGCCTGCTCTAAGTCGTTAATTATGTCCGATACATTTTCTATCCCAACAGAAAGCCTTATCATATCCACCGTAGTGCCTGTAGATTTCATTTGCTCGGGCGTAAGCTGGGAATGTGTTGTGCTGGCGGGATGAATCACTAGCGACTTTGTATCGCCAACATTTGCCACATGGGAAAATAGTTCTAAAGAATCTATGAACTTTCGTCCTGCTACTAACCCGCCTTTTATGCCAAAAGTCAAAATGGCACCTGCACCTTTTGGAAAGTACTTTTGACAAATTGCATGGTCTTTATGACCGGGCAATGCAGGGTAATTCACCCACGATACATTTTCATGGGCTTCTAAATACTCGGCAACGACCAAGGCGTTTTGACTATGCCTTTCCATGCGCAAATGCAGTGTTTCAAGCCCTTGTAGAAACAGAAAGCTGTTAAACGGTGCAAGGCATGCACCAAGGTCACGCAAAATTTGCGTCCGCAAGCGTGTAATAAACGCAGCACCACCCAAGCTTGTAAAAGCCAAACCGTGATAACTTGGGTCAGGTTCAGACAACAGTGGAAATTTTCCATTATCATAGTTAAACTTACCTGAGTCAACAACGACACCACCCATGCTTGAACCATGTCCACAAATAAATTTTGTGGCAGAATGTATAACAATATCTGCACCAAACTCAATTGAACGGTTTATATATGGTGTAAATGTTGCGTCGATTATAAGGGGAATGCCATTTTTGTGTGCCACTTCCGCAAGACCTTCTATATCTGTTACACCAATTTCTGGATTGCTGATTGTTTCGGCAAAAATTGCCTTTGTGTTTGGTGTTATTGCCTTTGCATAACTTTCAGGCGAATTATCTTTCGCAAAATTAACCGTAATGCCCATATTGGGCAAGCTGTGGGAAAACATATTGTACGTCCCGCCATATAGCTTTGGCGAACTAACAATGTCATCACCAACTTTTGCAATGTTTAAAATTATTCCAACAATTGCCGCATGACCCGATGCAAATGCCAATGCACCAATGCCACCCTCCAGCGCAGCTATTCGTTTTTCGAATGCATCGTTGGTTGGGTTCATTATTCTGGTATAAATATTGCCCGACTCTTTCAACGAAAATAAATTAGAAGCATGTTCCGCATCGCGGAAACTATAGGCCGACGTTTGGTAAATTGGAACCGTACGGGAACCAGTAGTAGGATCCGGCTCGTACCCTGCGTGAAGCAGTAGTGTTTCTAATTTTGCGCTCTGTGGTAAACTCATTGTGATTTTCTCTCCTTTGAGATTTTTTTATTTACGAAAAAATTGTGAAAAAAAATAACCCTCTTCCAGGGTTATAACTTGAACGTTTCGCTTATATGCGTTTGCATATATTGCGTACATCTTCCGACATGTGTTTGATAAATAATTACCAAAACATGCCGGGGGAGTTAGCACCGTGCGTTCCGCCGGTTGCCGGGTTTCATAGGGCCCTGGTCCCTCCACCGCTCTTGATGTGTTATTTAATTGTGCTTGAAAAGTGTTTACAAAAAATGTGTAACAAAGTTGCTTTTCTTATTAGGCGATATAATAGTTTATGATATAGGAATTTGTCAAATGGTAAATTTTTGAATCTATAAGTTTGTTATTCGCACAAGTTGCGCACGACACCGGCAGAGCCGGTGTCGTGCTACGATACGTGTACGTGATGTGAGAAATGATTTTTGATGGGTTATTTCTTACTCACCAAACCATATTCCAGCTCCAATAAACGCAAGCAGGAAGGTATGTGTTCGACACCCAAGTTCTTAAAAATAAAACTGCGTTGTTCGCACATTTCATACCATTCACCGTCGTAAGGGTATTCAAATACATTTTCGTTGCGGTCGTTTTTATAACATTCGCCACATGGGCAGGGCTTGCGGGGGTTGCGTGGTTTGAATTTAGATTTTATGACTTTGGGCAGGTCGTCGATTTCTTTTGCGTATTCATTTCGCAACAAGACGTTCTTTAGCCATAAACGCAGTGATTTTTCCGTATCGTCCCAACGAACTCGTGCAATGCGCTTGCCGTTAATGCTATATCCGTACCAATCGTCATGCGCCATTCCCTCGTATGCCATCATGTGTCTTTTGATTATATCGGGGAACCAAGTCGGCGGCGGCAGGGTGTCGGGGTCTTGTATGGCTTGATATCGCATTTCGTCGCCGCATTTGCCGTCGAGTGTGAATATAACGCGCATGACATGCGGGTGTTCGGGGCAGGACATGGTGAATGTCTTTCCCTTCGTGTCGTCGATGCCGTCCAGTACAAACCCGAACGCAGCGATTTTTTTAAGGGTGTTTCTTGACGCAGTTTTGTCCATTTTGTTCCAATCCCACATGAAAAAGGATTCTGTGCAAACCACTAACGTGTCGCCTACCAATTCATTGTGGTCGGATAAGTTAGCAAGCGTCATTGCGATGCGGCTGAATTGAATGCCGCCGACAGTCAGCATCCCCCCGCCGCTAAACCCCCACTCGAAGGGTGACGTTGTTTCTATTGCGTCATATATGGTGTACACTTTTTCTTGTAACATGCGGAAAGCCGTAACATATTCTTCGTTTGACAAGCCGGAGCGTGTGAGTAAATCGGGGTGGATTTTTACATCGTTGGGTATCATTTGGATGTTCCGCTTGAACTCACCCATTTTTTGGCGTACGGGTTCCTCGTAGGCTTGTCGCTCGTATTCCATTACTGTTTGCGAAAAAAGCGAATCCCCTCTTGACGCGGAAAAGTCGGCATAATTCCTCAATGTTTTATGTGCCGTGTTCATGGCACCCACGCCCAGCCCGCCTCCTGCCTTGCGCACGTTTTCCATGAACGTAAAAATAGTTGAAACGGTGGGGGCGTTGCCATTCGTCAAGGCAAACAACGCACCCATATTGCGCCCGTGTTCGTGGATATTTGCACGCTTCTTATCAGCCAAAAAAGCAAAAAATTCATCTTCGTTGTACAGCGTAGCGCCTTTGCGCAACGAACCGCTCATTTTTGTAATGACACTTGCCAATGTCGCATAGGCTTCGCTTTCGTGCGATGCCGCTTGCCGGATTAATTTCGCCATTTGCGTTTTAATTTTTTTATGCACAAAACCATGTGCATCGCGCAATTCTTTTATTTTTTGCGCGCAATTGGATATGGCTTTAAATGCCTTCGCACCTACATGTAACATCGCAGCGTGGTCGGGGTATTTTACAGCCAACAATTCCATGTAATGAGCGGCGTACAAACGGCCTTCGTCTGCCATTCGTTCCGCATCCGGTTGACCCATATTGGCACCGTCCGGGTCGAACTCGTCCGATTCCAACGCTTGCGCCCATTCTTCATACGCACGCTGCGCGCCGTATATCGGATACGTGCCGTCGTAGGTATAAATTTCCTCATCGGACATTATTTTTAGTGCGTTTTCCAACACTTGCAAATCGGATGCGCGTTCGTGTATTTCCTCTCCGATGACCATAATGCCTTCGGTGGTGTTCCACCATTCTCTTTTGATGAAGTATCCCGATTCGTCGGTTTCGTGTGGGCATTCACTGTTTTGGAACAAACTCCATCCCAGCACCGTTTCGCCGTTGTTCTTATATCCCGTGATAATGCACGCCTCCGGCGGCCCAACCACACCCAACGCGATGATGGGGCGTCCGCAATCTAACTCCGCTTTGATTAGTGCGATGGCGTCGTCTTTGACAATGGCCTTTTTATCCTCGCTGTCCACGGAAATAATATATTTGCGCCCCGCACCCTTAAATGCACGTTGATACGCTTCAAGCGGGCTTTCATGGATAAAACGCGGGTCAATAGCAGCGGGGCTCCATCCGTCAACCTCCCACCTCTGACGGAATGCTTCGCCCGAATACGCCAACAATTCAGCATAACCGATATTTTGCCCCATGTAATTCAGCACCGATTGTAAGCACATGGGGAACGGGAAGGTTTGTTTGTTGCCGTCAACCTTACGCCCGAGGTATACCTTCGGTACACCGTACAATATACAACTGTCGGCGGTTTTCTTCATTTCACTCATCTTGTTTACCTCCTGGATATGCTGAAGTGTAAATATTGGATTATCGTGGCCCAATATAACGGGTGCATACACGCCGGGGCAAATAATTTGTCGACCACATACAAATTCCGACCTCTTGAACTGCGACGGCGTTAACCCTGTTATGCGCGTAAAAGCCCGTGTGAATGTGTCAATATTGGAAAAATTCAATTCATCCGCAATCACAGATATATTTTTGTTGCTGTGACGGATTTCAAACGCCGCATTGGCTACCTGCCGAGCAAGGATATAACGGGACAATGGTATGTCGGTGACTTGCTTGAAAAAGTCACGGATATGATGATATGAATATCCGATTGTCTGCCCCATTTTGGCATAGTCAATCCTCTGCTTGATGTTGGTTTCAATCCATGCGGCAATGTGCCACACATTCATCGTATAATCCAATACTTCTACGCTCCAATCAAATGTACTTCCGGAAGTAAAAGCATTATAGACAAAAAATTAAGAAAAATCTCGACGATTTTGAGGAAGTTTTGTGATTATGTAAGTGTGTATAATAATCCGTACAGGATAGGGATACCGTTATCTTGCCTTGTGCGGTTTTTCTTTTCAAATATTTACTGAAAGCCCTTGACAGCGGTTAAATCCATTGTATTAGAGGCATTCAAATCAACATGGCTCTAAAACAACGACCACATAGACCGTGAAAACTCCACCGTATTAGAGGCATTCAAATCAACATGGCTCTAAAACCCTATATCGCCTATAAGTCCGCTCTTAATGGTATTAGAGGCATTCAAATCAACATGGCTCTAAAACGCACTTAACACGTATGACATTAAACTACTTGTATTAGAGGCATTCAAATCAACATGGCTCTAAAACTGGGTTTTGCAAACGCCTCTAAGTACATAGTATTAGAGGCATTCAAATCAACATGGCTCTAAAACATCTGTAATAACCCCGTTGTCGAAAAGCATGTATTAGAGGCATTCAAATCAACATGGCTCTAAAACGGCTTTTGAGCAATTGCGGCATTAGACATTAGTATTAGAGGCATTCAAATCAACATGGCTCTAAAACTAGTAGCCAGAGCGCAGCGCAAGCTGAATGGTATTAGAGGCATTCAAATCAACATGGCTCTAAAACTTGGGTTCTGTTATGAAGTCATCAATTAGTGTATTAGAGGCATTCAAATCAACATGGCTCTAAAACGACACGGTAAAAACAGCAGAGGATTTTTTTGTATTAGAGGCATTCAAATCAACATGGCTCTAAAACGTTCCTCTTTCTATTATGAATAAATTTAGTGTATTAGAGGCATTCAAATCAACATGGCTCTAAAACCTTGCGATTGTCGGAGAGAACGGCGCAGGGTATTAGAGGCATTCAAATCAACATGGCTCTAAAACGACTTAGCAACAGTGTCTATCTCTAGCATGTATTAGAGGCATTCAAATCAACATGGCTCTAAAACTATAGGTGTCGCGTTCAAGTTGGCAATACGTATTAGAGGCATTCAAATCAACATGGCTCTAAAACATACCCTTTTCATATTTCATTACCGGGCGTTGTATTAGAGGCATTCAAATCAACATGGCTCTAAAACTTACCATACAGACCCACTCATTCCTTAACTGTATTAGAGGCATTCAAATCAACATGGCTCTAAAACCATGTAACCAGCTATATAAAGTAATAAATAGTATTAGAGGCATTCAAATCAACATGGCTCTAAAACAACCAGACATTTATTCCGGCCGGTAAGGGAGTATTAGAGGCATTCAAATCAACATGGCTCTAAAACAGGGGTGGTAGCCATGGAGATACATAACATGTATTAGAGGCATTCAAATCAACATGGCTCTAAAACCGGTTTCTATACTTACCGTGTATGCAATAGTATTAGAGGCATTCAAATCAACATGGCTCTAAAACCATTTCCCCTGTCTGATATTGAATTTTATGTATTAGAGGCATTCAAATCAACATGGCTCTAAAACCAGGGTGTGTTTGGGATTTTCATTGACAAGGTATTAGAGGCATTCAAATCAACATGGCTCTAAAACAAAGCCTTTGATTACTTTATCAAACACAATTGTATTAGAGGCATTCAAATCAACATGGCTCTAAAACTGCAGCCATGGCTTTTTCCGTTGCTAACATGTATTAGAGGCATTCAAATCAACATGGCTCTAAAACCTCGCACTACGTATTTAATAGGTTTTAGACTTAGTACCATTAGGGCTGGCAACCCTTCAGATTATGAATGCCATGTAGTTATAATTAATTTCAAGGGACATATTTTTTTTGTTGCGTTTCATCAAGTTCTGCAAGGCTAATACACTCCGCTAATATACTGTATGATTGTTCACTTATCAGCTTTTTTGACAATTGCTTAACCTTATTCCAGTTTAAAGAATCATAATCATGTGCAGATATGTTGCGACATGTGGAAAGTCCACGCCCTGCAACTGCAAACATTTTGTTAGCAATGTCATCATTTGACAAGTTTAGAGTTAAACTATAAATATTTGTTATGAACTGAGTAAGAGCGAATGCATCATTTAATTCTACAATCTTTGTTTCATCTAAGTCTTTTATGGCGTCATATATAGGGTTAATACGCTGTAGATAAGACTCAATTTTTTTCAAAATTATTCTATCTTTCATATATCCACACCACATCTTGCAGCATTCTTTGATAACCTTCTTGATAATACCAGAAAACTTCCTTTGATGGTGCATTAATTGCATGATTTTGTGCAGTAGTAAATCTAACAATGTTTAATCTTTTGTTAAACTGATAATCCAACACACGCTCCACAAAATGTCCAAAATTAGATATTACTTCGTCATAGTATGTGTTTAACACGTCTAAAAGCAAATCTATGTCACTATTTGCATTATAATCTCCGCGAGCGTAACTACCAATAAGCCCTACCCGCCGTATATGTGGAGAAAGTTTAATGCCATCTGCAACTATTTCTTTCAAAATATCAATTGTAAGCGTCGGATATGCCGATTTAATACTAATCACTTGCATCACCTTTATCCCATTATACCATACAATTAGAAAAAAGAACATAGTCCAAGTCTAAAATATGCTGATTTTCTGCGGGTTCGAATGGTTTATTGTCTAACAAAAGTACATGAATATTTGTAAGAGCTGCGTGTTCTGCAAGGGTTTTCATTTGAGCATGGGAAAGGAATGTGCCCAGGTTTACAAATGCAATAACTCTTTTTTTGGGTAGGTATTTCAAGACTTCCACGATATCTAGCACTCGGTCAAATATTGTGTGGCTGTCTACCTCTATGCGTACATTCATAGCTTTTAGTATACTAGCTAAGAGCATATTGTCGCTTTCTAAGTCTAATGAAAAGTTGAGTAGTTCTTTGTTGATAAGAGCCGCCACATTATGGATTGCATCTTCTATTTTAGTACGTAAAACCGGGTCTTGAGCTATTTGCCCCTCCAGGTCTTTATAGATATGACGCAGCACTGCAGCAGAGTTAATATCATAACCTAACACATCTGTTATAAGTTCCAGTTCGTCTTTTTTAAGCTGTTTGTAACTATTGTCAAATATTTTTATCATTTCGGTTTCTTCGGTATATTCATAAAAACTTTGCACTAGTGTAGCAAACACAGCAGTATTTTCTATCACTAAACTTGTAAGCGGGCTTAAATCTATTGGTTTTTCTAGCATTGGGAAGTTAATTCTCAGGTTCAGCATATTTATCGCCCCCTAAAAAGACTATGCGAGCATCGGTATTACCAGTGCTTTTGTCCTTGCTGCCCACTAAATACACCATGCGGGCATATTGTTTTTCCGTCACTTTTAAGGCTGTTACAACCCCACTTGTGGGTTTGTTTTTGTCTATGCGCACAAGTAAGGCCTGTGTTACAGTGTCGTTTAGAACTAGTTTGGTATATATGGAAAACTGATGCATTAGAAAGCCCTCGCCTAGCAAAAATTTGCGAAATTGGCGGTATTCCTTACGTTCTGCCGGCGTTCTTGTTGGCATGTCAAACATTACCATTAATCTCATATAGCGATAACTCATTCTTTTTCTTCTAACACAAATACAGGCATATGCTCATTTATGCCATGCATAAAGTCTATGCATTGTTTTGTATAGTGCGCAACAATATTTGTGAGAAACATTGCCGATCCGCCATAAATATGTGTTGTATTAAAAATGTCAAAAAGCTGCCGCTTGATAAATGCAAACGACTTTGTTCTATGGGTATACACTACGCTGTCTACCACTACCCGAAATGGCTCCATAAGGTCGCTTGCTAAATTATATGGGTTAAATTGATTAACATGGTTTATGCCAAGCTGGGTAAGGCAACCACATTTTACAATTTCCCGTGCAAAGATAGACATGATAAGGGTATAGCCATAGTCTAACCCTGCATTTATATCGTTAGGAATATCACGAGAGAATGAATTACCATACAGGACATTGAAAAAAATGCGCGCACTATGACCTTCTCGGTTGCTGGGGTCGCCGGGTTGCAATTCGTCAGTAAGTTTGATAATTGCATCGTGTTTTTCCTCAAAGTAATGCAGTTTTAAAAGGAGTGCTTGATTGGTTAACTTTTGCCGCAGGATTTCTAACCATGCAACCTGTTTGGCTTCCTGTTTCCAATCTATTTGCTTTTGAATTTGCAGCGAAGAATCATGCCTGCCATAATACGGCATAAGTTGAGCTGTGGGTAAGCGTTTTTCGGTACAAAAGATTACCGGCACATTATTTTCGGAAAGTTTCGAAATTAAGGCCGTGGTTATGGCAATATCGGTGGTTTCTAGTATTAGTAAGTCTATTTCCGATATTGGAATAATATCTGTTGCTGTTTCCGACTTATAGGTTAAGCGGTTATTCTTATAAGATAGTTTGCAGTGGTTGTTTACCACCACTGTACGAAATGCCATGGTCAAGTCCCCTTTTTTAATTTGACATCTGATAAAACATTGTGTATATTAAACTTGTTAAAGGCATTCAAATCAACATGGCAAGTTAAAATAAGCTTTATGCGTACCCATCTCCTTTGTGGAGAAGAGCGTTCATCGCTCTTTTTTTATTGCATTTTTATGTTGTTTATTCGGTTGTTACTGCAGCGTTATGCGAGTTTCATATAGGCCTGTGAGGGATTGATGGATTAAAGTAGTGTTAACTTCTATGGCATTACCTGATTTTAGTTGTTGAGCCGTTGTGCCAAGCCCTGCTTTTTGCAAAGCTTTTAATCCTTGATTACTTCCCTTAGTCACTCGTTGCATCTCTTTAATTACAGCCATTTTTTCGTCAACTGTTCTATCCATGGTTAAGAAATATTCCCGCATCGTAGTAGTAAGCAATGAGATTTTAGATTCTGTAAACAACTTGTTTTTTGCTATGAACTCTGCAAGTACATCATAACTTTCCAGCATTTCTTCCGGAGTAGAAGTTTCCGTAGCGATACTCATAGTCGGCATTTGGCTACCACTTTGGGCTTCTTGAAAGCTTGCCAACAAACGGGGTGCTCCGTTTGGCAATATATATTTTGTATGCTTTGGTACTACGGGCAGCACTATTTCTTGTACTCCATCCTTAGGATATAACCTTTTTACCATATCAAGTTTGTCCGATGTCTTTTTATAGTCGTTTGCTAACATAGCGGGAATACTTACAGGTTTTATCTCACCTTTTTTATTACGTATTACAACAGTGAAAGCCGAGATTGCACCTTTGGTGCCACCATAACGTGTAGGGTCTTGATTACGCTTGGCTGGTACAGCATTTGCATCGCCTTTACGATATACAGATTCATCACCAAACTTACCAAGTTGCATTTCTATTTTCTTGGTAATATTTACATTGCGGTAGCCTAATGTCTTACGTATCATGGCAAAGGTTTGGTCACGGTCAAGGTGTATATATTCATCGTCATACAGCAACTCCCATTGTGGGTAAGCCATGCTGGTCAATAGTTGTTTGAAATACGCATTGCGCTGGCTTGCAGTTCTTCCTGTTTCTCTTTCAGCTTTACGCTGGTACCTACCATAAACCCACATGTTTTTAAGGTCTGGGCGGGTATGGTAGATATAGTTTGCTACTATGCCATTAAGGTAGGCATCATGGGCATGATGGTAGTCATTTATATTGCGGTTTTTCTTATAACCTTCGTGGAAATGAACTTTTACCAGGTTGGAGTTGTTATAGCTGCTCTCAATAAATTCTCCGCCACCACCCGGCAGGTATTCTCTACCATCGTATTCAAAGTGCGTACCCTTATCTATTTCATTTTTAAAATCGAACTCGGATGTTGGTATATAAAGTACGCCTTCACGCAGTTGGTTTGTTAAACCTGCTTTTGGGGTTAATACCTCTATGCCTGTTTCTGCAAAATGGCTGGTTAGGATGTTTGCCACATGCTTTGTAATTTGCCGTGTTTCTACTAATTGGCGATTTATAAAGCCTTCTTTTTGCTCATCGCTTATTTTGCCAAGTTTTAAGTTTGCCAGCTTACGTTGGCTTACCATGCCCGCTTTCGCAAGCAGCTCCCACATCCATTTCATTTTTCTAATTATCTCTTGGCTTGGTACATCCCCACCTTTGTTCTGATTTTCTGTACGCAGTACCAATACTTTGTTATCAAAAGAGTCATCTTTTATATAGGTTTGAGGGATAATATGGTCTACCTCATAGCTAGACAAGTCGCTAATATCTAAAGACTTACCGCTGTACATACATTTTCCGTTTTGTAAAAAGTATAGGAAGTGGCGTTCGCTTTTTTGAATGACATTTTGGTCTGTTTCGTCTAAATTAACTTGCACTTCACGCTGTATACTCTCACCGTCGGTTTTTTCTGTAAATCTAGCATACAGTTCTTCCAGTTGGCGTTTACGAGTTTTTGTGCGACTTCCGCCTTCGCTACGTGCCATTTCTATTACAACTTTACTAATATTTTCACGTCCCAGATATTCTTCTAATTCTTGTATAATTTTTAAGCTTTGCCAGATACCTTTTTTTAGTGCAGGCGAACCTGCAAGATCTTCTACCAAACCATATTCTAATGCTTTAACATCACGACCTTCTACTTCGGCTTCTTGTATAGCTTCTTTTATTTTATCATCTTCTATCAGGCGCATCAGGTTGTTATAGTTTTCTTCTTTTAAGTTTTGCAAAATAGTTTTGCCGTTGGAATGGCATATACCTGTAAGGAATTTTGCCGACATGCGCCCCCAGCCTGTATATCTCAAACGTGTAAGCTCTTTAATTTGCGGGGGAGTAAGAAAATTGTCCCATTCATTTTGATTTGCCTGTATTATAGTTTTTTTCAGAATTTTTTTGTCTTCAAATATAGTAATCCATTTAATAATTTGCTCAAATTCGCGCCGATGCTCTTCTATTGTCTGCTCAGATATTTCGCAACGCATTAGGTCGATATATGTGCTATAACTGGTGTTGTAGCTTGGGCTTTTTGCCACTACATCTATGCCAAATAAATCATGCGGTTTTATGTGGGCATAGCCGTAGCTATCCAGGAACTCTGTCATTTTCTCTGCCGTTACTTTTTTATGCTTCTTAAATAAACAGTCTATAATTTTAGCACGCATTTCCGGCGTAAAATAGTGTTTCTTACCCTTGTTATCTTTCCAGCCACTAATTATCAGTTCATTATATATTTTAAACTCTTGATACGTAAGCGAGTTATCGGGAAGCACTTTTTCATGGGGTAAATAAGTACAAAAGCTGGTCATACGTTCTATAAATTCACTGGCGCTACGTTCCTTATCAACTACTTGGTTAAAGTTCCACGGTGTTATATTTATACTTTCCATGCCGGGCTTTTTTTGCATCCATGCAAAACGAGATTTATCGGTTTTACGCTCACCTTCTTTGCCATGCGTTGCATGGGTTAGAGGGCCTACATAGTATGGGATACGAAATTTCATTAATGTTTGAATCTTATATTCTTCTTTGTAGGACTTTTTACCCTCGTCATCCTCTTCTTCTACCTGCACCACTTCGCCCAAGAAGGGGTAATATTGTTTTTGGTTTTCTATAATTTTTTTAAGTTCGTATTCATGCACTTGATATGGTATTGCACCATTATCGCTCATGCGCTGCTTGGGCAGATAAGTCTCTAATTCCATATCCACCGCCATTTGAGCCAGTGCCAAGTGATGCTGCGGGTCTATTGTGGCTTTTGACTGCAACTGTTCCAACACACTATTATGGAATGCATCCATATCATCTTTGTTACGTATTTTACTGGTATCTATATTAAAGGCCTCGCGAAGGGCTTTGTAAAAGTCATCTCGATTGGTGACTTTATTAAATTTCTTGCGACGGGCTTTTTTAGAGTCATCCCGATTAGTGACTTTTGCCGGGTTACCAACGCCTTCTATGAAGGCAGTATATAAACCGTCTTTTTTAAAAATCTTATGCCACATATTATTGCTTATGTTTTTTGCTATAGCTTTTAGCTGAGAAAGTTGTACCTTGTGATTACAAAATTTTTGCACCATAGATGCGGATAATGTACTGGCAGTAAGAATGTTACACAGCACTATGGCTTCGTACACTTTTTTACCCAAAGCCAAAATTTCATATTCAGTTGGTGTAATAAGAGCTTCCAGTTTTGCCAGCTTGTCCTCAAAGTCTTCACGAGAATATTTAAAATCATCGTGTTTAGGCATTTCATCGTTGTTTTTGTTATTATAATCCTCGTTTGCAAAAATTTTAGATATGTCAATACCATTACCCACAATGGCTGTAAACAGTGCTTTTTGCTGCTTATCCTTGTCTTCTAACCATTTTTTTGTTTTGGATACTGTGCCTTCGTAACGGTCATAATATTCATCTTTATCTGCAACGCTATATAGGCTTGCCATATCATACGCTTTTTTTGATTTACTGGTGTTACGGTTGGTAAGAATTGTGTTGGCTTGGGTCAGGTATTGGCTTTCGTATGAAAATGCGAACTCCTCGCCCTGCAAATTGTTGTAAGTTGTAAGTAATTCCTCAAGGCTGGTCGTAACGTTAATATTTTCTAGATTAAATACTTGCCCTTGATTTACAAAATGCCCACGAAATTTTAAGATGTGATGTAATGCTAAGTAGACTAGCCGTATATCTGCCTGAGTACAATCTTGTATTAGCCGCTGACGTAAATGGTATATTGTAGGATAGGTTTTGTAATAGTCTTTCTCATTTACAAAGCTCTCGCCCTCGCCGGTTGTTCCTTGAAAAAGTGGATATGAAGTGTCGATAGTTTTATTGTCAGTGTCATCTTTTTGAAAGAAGCTTTCTTCCATGCGAATGAAAAAGCTCGGGTCAAACCCCATGTACGGTTCGAAAATTTCACGTAAATATTTTAGTCGCTTCTTGCGTCTTTCTATGCGGCGGCGCATACCACGTTTGCTCCGTGCAGTCTCAGCCGTGTCTGCTTCGTCAAAAAGGCGAACACCCCACAAATTGGTGCGTGTTCTGCTATTGCCGCCTATTGTGCTTGTAATGCGTTTGTTGCCTTTTGCCAGTGTAAAATCCTGATTAAGTACAGCCCAGCCTACACTGTTTGTACCTATGTCCAAGCTTACAGTATAATTTTTGGTTTGCATTTTTGAGTACCTCCAGTAATATTTTTTATCTTTTGTTCTTTTATTTTCGAAGCTTATGAATTTCTATTCCTTGCCATGAATAACCATATACAAAGGAGCTGACAACCATGAGCTGGATTCTATTTTTATCAGATATGATTATCCCAATAACATTCGCAGGGATTTTGCTATTTGCGTTTAGCCGTAAAATGCCCGTGTACGACCATTTTGTTTCCGGGGCAAAGGATGGCTTCCATACGGTGTTTACTATAGCTCCAACTATTGTGGGGCTAATGGTAGCTGTGGGAATGCTGCGGGCCTCTGGTGCGCTGGATTTATTAAGCGGCTTAATTTCACCTTTAACAGACAGGATTGGCTACCCTACGGAAACCGTTCCGTTAACTTTAATGCGCCTTGTGTCGTCATCTGCATCAACGGGGCTGTTAATAGATTTGTATGAAAACTATGGCCCGGACTCTTTTATAGGACGCTTTACGTCAATAATGATGTCCAGTACCGAAACCGTGTTTTATACTATGAGCATTTATTTTATGAGCATTAAAATTACAAAAACCCGGTTTACACTTGCCGGGGCATTGTTTGCTAATTTTGCAGGGATATTGCTTTCGTTATGGATTACCAGATATCTCTATCCATAAAATCGTGCTCTATGGGATTATCTTCTACTGGCAGTTTGTTTTTATTTTCTTCTCTGTACATAATATAGGAGTCTACCAAGTCTTTTAGTATAGCAACAATAGGTATAACAATAAGCATCCCAAATACGCCGCCATAATTTAAGCCAATTGTTACACTTATGATAACAAGCAGTGGGCTAAGGGCAAATGTTTTACCCAGCAGCTTTGGTTGAATAAAATTGCCGTCAAACTGCTGAATAGCAAACATGATAGGAAAGGCAATTACAGCTGTTGGTACCCCTTGTGTAAATGCCATAACCAATAACGCCAATGCCGTACCAATGATAGACCCAAAATACGGAATATAATTTAATATCCCCAATATAAGACCCAATACCAAAGCAAAAGGAGAACCAAACGCAAACAATACTACAGTCATAATAGAGCCAAGAATTATGCCGTCAATTGTTTGAGCAAATATATATTGACGGAAATTTTGGTCAAGTTTACGGGAATATTTTATAATTGTGTCGTTGGTTGATTGCGATGTTACTGCATAAATTAGTTTGATAACAAATGCTTTAAATTTATCTTTTTCCACAAGTAGGTAAAGGGAAGATACAATAGCTAAAAACCCACGGAACATAGTTACAGCAAAACCGCCAAACCCTGTAATTATACCATTTAATACGGCATTAAAATCTACATTTTCTGCCCAGCCCAATATGGCTGCAATAATAGCATCCTCATTTATATGTTCGGTTATAGCCTCTGGCAAATCCATATGAGTTAACCTATAAAGCCACCCCCGAATTGTAGCCTCATAATTAGGAATTTCGGCAATAAACAATGTTGTGCTGCTTATTATAGCCGGAATTAATATGTTCAAAATAAGTGTGATAATTAACATTGTTATAATAACAAGCAAAAGTACACTAAAAGCGCGGCTTTTACGTATAACAAATTTTATTACTGCATTTAATGGACGGTTTTCTTGTGGAACAGGTATTTTATCCAGCTTTAAAATTAACCGCTGCAATGCACAGCATGGCAAGTTTAGTACATAGGCAACAATTGCACCTGCCAAGAATGGCGATATTACAGCCCAAAACCGCCCTACAGCATCTGAAAAAAAGCGAAATTCTGCCGTTAGTCTAAAAATTAATATTGCGCCTAGTATTAAGATAAAATACGGTATCATAGATTTAATCATTCGTGACTTAAAAAATTTATTCACTCTATTCACACCTCCGTTTGTAATTATACTATCACTGTAGGAAACTGTTTACAAGTACGGCGTAACTTTAAATTTTCTTTACATTGTTGTAATATGGTTGTAGGAAAAAAATTGTTGAAATTTTTCCATTGACATGTCACAATAGACGCATTATAGGAGTCTTTTGTAAGGAGATATTAATGTGTCTAAGTTTTTCTATAACCGACCTTTTCGTAAACTAGTTATATCATTTTCATTAACTATTATTGTAACTCTAGTGGTTGCTGGTGGTGCATACGCAGCATTGCGCATGTCTGTTCGCCCGCCAGAAGTTGAAGAGTTTGTCGAAATTACCCGCCCTATCCATCGCCCGCCAATAGTAGATGAACAAGTTCGAGATTCGGAGTCTAATACAGTACCTGCCCAAGAAGACTGTGATGAAGCACCTTATGAACCTGCATGTGAATACGAGACTATAATTTTTCAAAGACGTCCAAATTTTTATACATTTCTTATATATGGGCTTGACGATGGCGGTAATGCAGACTCCATTATGGTTGCCGCTTTTGACGGCGAAACCGGCAGTGCATATGTAATAAGCCTGCCAAGAGATACTCGTATTGACGTACAGCGCAGCACCGGACGGAGTAAGCTTGTGGCATCCTATGCCGCAGGGCGCGCTAATGGCGGCGGACATGAGGGTGGAATAGACAAATTTAAGACAGAAGTATCAACGCTGATAGGCTTTAGACCGGATTTTTATATAGGTATAAGAGAACGTGCGTTTGTTCGCTTAATTGATGCTATTGGCGGGGTTGAAGTTAGTATCCCTTTCCGTATGGTATATAACGACCCATACCAAAATTTACACATAGACCTTGCCCCGGGAAGACGAACCCTAAACGGGCAACAGGCACTGCATTTTGCCAGGTTCCGTCAATTTAATGAAGGATGTCCGCATTTCCGCAACTTTACAGACTTCGGGCGTATGGAAAATCAACAGCAGATTATTGCCGCCGCAGTGCAAGAACTATTATCACCACGTACAATAACCCTTGTCCCTGAGTTAGTTCGTATTTATCGCGAAAATGTAAATACTAATTTAGCACCTTTTGAAATTGCATGGTTTGTAGAACAATTACCAAACCTAAGGGCCGACACGCTATTATCGACTTATACATTGCCTATAGCAAGAACAGTGCGGCAAGGCTGGTACGAAATACCTGACCAGGACGAGGTGCTTGAACTTATAAACCGCACAATTAATCCATTCAAACAAGAAATTACACCGGAAATGCTAAGGATTGTCCAATGAGTACTGCACGTATACAAGAACTGGTAACAATTTTAAATGCTGCCAACCATGCCTATTATCACGATAACTACGAGATAATGTCCGACTTTGAATACGATAAACTTTACGACGAACTTGTACAGTTGGAATCCGCCACGGGAATTACACTGGCGGGCAGCCCAACAAGAAATGTTGGCTATGAAGTTGTAAGCAATTTAGCAAAAGTCCCACATGATATCCCAATGCTTTCCTTGGATAAAACCAAAGACCCTAATGCCCTTGCCGCTTTCCTTGGGGAGCAAGCAGGGCTTTTGTCGTGGAAATTAGATGGGCTGTCTATAATATTAAAATACGAAAATGACAAGCTACAACAAGCATTAACCCGAGGCAATGGCGTAATTGGCGAAGATGTAACCCACAACGCCAAAGTTTTTGCTAACATCCCCCTTACTGTTCCATTTATGGGGAAATTTGCGGTACGTGGCGAGGCTGTTATTTCGTTTGCAGATTTTGACGCAATTAACGCCCAAGAGGAAATAAAATACAAAAACCCGCGCAACTTATGTAGTGGAGCCGTTCGTCAGTTAAGCAGCGAAGCGGCAGCAAAACGGCGGGTGCTTTTTTATGCCTTTGCGCTGTTACCAAATGCCGAGATTGAGTTTATGTTAAAGTCTGAGCAATTAATATGGCTTGCCAGCCAAGGCTTTGATATTGCGGAATACGAAATTGTTACTTCTAACACAGTAGTAGCCACAATTGATGATTTCAAAGGCAAAATCCCAACAGAACAAGTGGCTTCCGATGGACTGGTTTTGACTTACGATAATATACGATACAGCGAATCCTTAGGGGCGACATCAAAATTCCCCAGGGACAGTCTAGCTTTCAAATGGCAAGACGAACTTGCAGAAACTACCCTGATAGACATTGAATGGAACACATCCAGAACCGGTTTAATTAACCCTGTTGCAATTTTTGAGCCTGTTGAAATTGAAGGCACACAAGTAAGCCGCGCCAGCTTGCATAATGTTAGTATTTTGCGTGCACTAGAGCTGTCTATTGGCGACCGCATTACCGTATATAAAGCAAATATGATTATTCCGCAAGTAGCAGAAAATTTGACATGTAATGGGGATACTATTGAAATACCTACAAAATGTCCTGTTTGCGATGGAAACGCAGAAATTGTTGGTGACCCGGAAACTCTTTACTGCACAAATTCAAACTGTGATGCCCAGCAACTTCAAGCCCTTTCGCATTTTGTAAGCCGAAACGCAATGAATATTGGCGGATTGTCCGAACAAACACTTGAAAAATTTATTACAAAGGGTTATGTAAGCAATTATACAGATTTGTTTGATTTGGCACGTCATGAAGAAGATATTACGAACATGGAAGGCTTTGGGCGTAAATCTTACGATAACTTACTTGCTGCAATTGAAGCATCTAAGGATGTAGCTTTGCACAATTTTATTTATGCTTTGGGTATCCGGCATGTTGGCCTTTCTAACGCAAAACTCTTATGCGCACATTTCCGCCACAACCCGGTTCAAATTGCAGATGTATGTAAAAGTGATAACTATCTGGAAACCCTTCTTGAAATCAAAGGCTTTGGGGAAGCTATTTCCCATAGTTTGTACGAGTATTTTTCCCAAGAGAAGAATGTGGAACTATTCCACAATGTACTGAAAATTTTACGCATACAATCCCCTACTCTATCTGCCGAGTTGCCATTGGACGGGCAAACTTTTGTAATTACAGGTGAAGTGACACAATTTGCAAACCGAAAAGCCTTGCAAGATTTTATAGAAAACCACGGCGGGAAAGTATCTGGCAGTGTATCTGTTAAAACGTCGTATTTAATAAACAACGATGCCACGTCCACATCCGGCAAAAATAAAAAGGCCGCCGAACTTGGCGTACCCATTTTGACCGAAAGTGATTTTATGGGAAAATTTTTCTCATAAAATGTTTGTCATATGCGTTCTGTGTATCGACATAGGACGCATTATTATATTTGGAGGTTGAAAATGCTGAATATAGAATACAGGGAATACGCAGGTGAGGAACTTGGAAAAATAGTAGGCTTTGAGTTTACTAAGTTTGCTGATGAAAACGACGTTAATTGTAATTACATTCCATTTTGTTTTGTCGCAAAAGATGAGGACAATTTTGCCGGCATAATTACTGGACATTCGTATTATAAAGAAGTGAAAATAAACGACTTAATCGTAATTAAAAAATATAGAGGTCAGCAGATAGGCAGAAAACTTATTGAAGCGGTAGAAGTATATTTTAAAGGTAAAGGCTTTGAAAACATAAACTTAAGCACTTACGAATTTCAAGCCCCTGATTTTTATAAAAAATGTGGCTTCGAAATTGAGTTTGTTAGAGAAAATAAAAACAACCCCAAGCTTACCAAATATTTTTTTGTTAAATATTTCAGTAAGTAGTCTACATCAATAATGCAATTACCGGCACTGTTACCACACATAGTATCGTGCCCACCACAATAAACTTTGCCGAAACAAAGGCATCTGCATCAAATTGTTCTGCAAAAATAACGGTAAGTACAGCAGGGGGCATTGCCATAAGTGTAACAATTACGCTAAACATCAGCGGGTTGGGAATTATCCAGCGTAAAGCAACAAATGTTATAAGCGGCATAATCAGCAATTTTACCGCATTCGGCGGCAGCAAACGTATATCTGTAAAGGCATCTTTAAGGCTTTGTCTTGCCAACACCACGCCTAAAAGAATCATAGACATAGGAGCCGTTATCCCACCTATTAAGGAAATTCCACCCTCAATAGCTTGGGGTAAACGCAGCCCGGTAACAAAAAAGAAAAACCCGACAAAAACCGCAATAATTGCAGGGTTACGCATAAGTATTGCCTTAAAACCAAGCCCTTTGGGCGCATTATCGAACATGCGCATACCTACTGTAAATGTTAGTAAGTTAAATGATGTCAGTGCCATTGCTACATAAATTAGGCCTTCTGAGCCAAATACCGCTGTAACCACAGGTATACCCATAAAACCAACGTTGCCAAAGGCTACGCCAAATTGCCAGTTTTGACGTTCCCCCGGGGATGCCTTCATTATTTTTGCAACACCTAGGCCCAAGAATCCGCCAAGTACATAAAAAACACCGGTTATTACAACAGTAGCAAGGCTTTCAAACAATAATACCCGTGAAAACGGTTGCATAAGCGACATAAACATCGTACTTGGGGTAGCTACGCGCACCACCAAGTTTGTCATACCTGTGGTGTGGGTATCGCTTATAATGTTTGTTTTTCGGCATATGTAGCCAACTGCCATGCATATTGCCAGTGCAACCAGGCTATTCGAAAATGCAATAAATAATCCGTCCATGGGAAATATTCTACCATAGAAATTTTTATTTACAACAGAAACTTAGCATCGGCACTGTGATAGAAATTTTAATTTATCATATGACTTTACCAATATTCTCAAACTCTGGTACAATGTAAGAAGATTAATAAAAAGCGACTCTGCCACTTCCCGTAGACGAACTGTAAAGGCGGTGGGGTATACGCCGACCAAGTAGGCGTTCAGAAGCATAGGGGCAGACGGTTTGTGCGAACTTTGGCGCAAACAACCCATTAAAAAGGAGGATTATCTTGCTAGACAGACAACTTGTGTACGATGTTTTAACGGCTGCCATGTCCACTGGCGGCGACATGGCGGAAATTTTTGCAGAAAACACCGCCCAAGATTCCATTAACATGCTTAATGGTCAGGTAGAAAAAGCCAACTGGGGTATTGATGCGGGCCTTGGCTTGCGCATTATTTTTGGCACCAGTTCGGTGTATGCATACACCAACAACACTACCCGGGACAGCCTGCTTAAATTGGCAAAAGACGCCGCACAGGCAGTTAAAGCCAGTATCAAAAACGGTACTGCCGTTAAAGACATTATTGTAATTAACAACTCCGAGATGCTTAAATTCGCAGACAAAGTAACTATTCCGCCGGAAAAAGTAGGCAAGAAAGCCATTGTGGATGTTCTGCGTTCGGCATCACAGGCCTCCTATGCATATGATCCTCTTGTGACTCAAACATCAGGCGGATACCATCATGTGGCTCAGGATGTGCTTATTGTAAACACTAAAGGCGTATGGGCAGAAGACAGACGGGTACGTACACGGGTATCTGTTCAAGCGGTTGCATCCGAAGGCAACGAGAAGCAAACAGGCTTCCAAGGCCCAGGGGCCAAAGGGGGCTTCGAGTTTATCGAGACTCTAAACTTACCGGAACTTGGTAAAGCGGTTGCAAAAACTGCTGTAACCATGCTAAAAGCAGACCTTTGTCCAAGCGGTAAAATGCCCGTTGTTATCGATAATGCCTTTGGCGGTGTTATTTTCCACGAAGCTTGTGCCCACAGCTTGGAAGCAACATCTGTTGCAAAGGGGGCCTCCACTTTTGCCAACAAACTTGGAGAAAAGGTTGCCGAACCTTGCGTAAATGCAATAGATGATGGCACACTTTCCGGCCAGTGGGGAACGCTTAATATTGACGACGAAGGCGCACCAACCCGCAGGAACGTTCTTATCGAAAATGGCATACTAAAATCCTATTTGGTAGACTATCTGAACGGATTAAAAATGGAAACTCCATCTACAGGCAGTGGACGGCGTCAATCATATCGCTTTGCTCCTACTTCCCGCATGACAAACACTTATATTTTACCCGGTAAAGACAAGCCAGAAGACATTATTGCCGCAACGGAAGAAGGCCTTTACGCCGCTCAAATGGGTGGCGGATCTGTAGACCCGTCATCCGGGGATTTCAACTTTGCCGTATTGGAAGGCTATATGATTCGTAACGGTAAAATTGCCGAGCCTGTACGGGGCGCAACCCTGATTGGCAAAGGCCATGAAGTTCTTTTGGATATAGACCGTGTTGCAGACAACTTTGCCTATGCCCCGGGTATGTGTGGCAGTTTAAGTGGCGCATTGCCCACTAATGTTGGACAGCCTATGATACGTGTAAAGCAACTTACAGTCGGAGGTAGAAAATAGTATGGCTAAAATGACATTTGAAGCATTCCGTGACGAATTATTTATCCAGGCAAAGGCTAAAGGCTTTGCAGATTATGAACTCTATTATTCTGCCGGAGACAGTTTTTCTGTAAGAGTTTTTGAAGGAGAAATTTCCGAATATAAAAACACATCGTCTGAAGGTGTTGGGTTCAGAGGCACGTATAATGGGAAAATGGGCTACGCTTATACGGAGAATTTGGATTCTGATCTTATCCCCTCAATTATTGACAATGCCGCTGCAAATGCAAGCATAATTGAAGAAGAGGATGTAGAAAAACTGTACCCCGGCGACGACAAGTATCCAGATGTTATTAGTTTTAACCCTGCCCTTGACACTATAGATACCGCAAAAAAAATTGAATGGGCCATGGAAATGGAAAAATACGTCCTAAGCCTTGACCCACGGGTAAAAATGGCGGACTACTGCACTATTTCCACAAACGAGAGCCATATGGCTATAGCAAATTCCTATGGACTAAACCTTTCACAAAAACGTAATATGGCAACGGCATTTGTAATTGCCCGTGTAGAGGAAAACGGCATTACAAAAAGTGCCTATGAATACTGGACAGGGCGGGACTTTGCGGATTTTTGCTACAAAAAGCTAGCGAAAAAAGCGGTCGATACCGCACTAAGCTTTTTGGGCGCAACATCAATTCCAAGCGGTAAATACCCCGTAATACTTGACCAAAACACTACCAAAGATATATTTGGCGTATTTACCTCTGTATTTATTGCAGAACGGGGCCAAAAAGGCTTCTCCTTACTAAACAAATCCAAAATTGGTGAAGTTATTGCCGCACCGCATATTACCTTACGCGACGACGGCGTTACCGATCTAAGCCTTGGCAGCATGGCTTTTGACGCAGAAGGTGTGGCAACGCAAAATAAAGCCATTATAGAAAACGGCGTACTAAAAACCCTGCTATACAACACCAAAGCCGCTGCAAAAGATGGCATAAAATCTACAGGCAATGCATCGAAAGGTGGCTTTGGCGGAGCAATTGGTACAAACACCACAAACATCTATCTTGTCCCCGGAGAAAAATCCTACGAGGAACTTATACAAGGTATGGATAAAGGCGTTATTATTACAGACATGGCAGGGCTGCATTCCGGCGTAAATCCAGTAAGCGGCGACTTTTCTGTTTCCGCAGACGGCTACTATGTAGAAAACGGCAAAATTGTTAAACCTATAGAACAAATTACAGTTGCCGGTAATTTCTATGAGCTGCTTAAAAATATCGACACTGTAGGGTCAGACCTTCGCTTCCATTCCAGCGGTATGGGCGGTATAGGCATGCCATCCGTTTTGGTAAACAGCCTAAGCATAGCAGGATCATAACGCCAATGACTACAATTAAATATGTGTCACCTATTGGCGATATTTTAGCTTCTGCCCAAGACGGGTTTATTACACAGCTATACTTTGACGGAGGTAGAACCACGCCCCCTACCCTACAGGCAACAAAGGCTGGCGGTGAAAATATCCTTCACACATTAACCCAAGAGCTTGACGCATACTTTGCAGGGGCTTTGCAAAACTTCACTGTTCCTCTTCGCCCGGAAGGCACAGCCTTTCGTAAAACAGTATGGGAAGCATTGCAAACCATCCCATATGGCGAAACTATCAGCTACAAAGAACTCGCTCACCGTATAGGCAACCCTGCGGCAATAAGGGCCGTTGGCGGTGCAAACCATAACAATCCAATTAGTATTATAATCCCGTGTCACCGGGTTATTGGTGCGAATGGTAAGCTAGTTGGATACGGCGGCGGGCTAAACGTGAAAGAATTTTTGCTAGAGCAAGAGAAGAAATATATGTAGGTAATCGCAAAAACGGCATTAGTCCTTATGCTGAATGACAGCTTAATAGGATTAATGCCGTTTCTATATATAATAGTATAAACCCTTTGTTTTACAGGTTATACAATGCCGTAAACTTATCCTTCAAGTACTTTGCAAAGTACTCTCCGTTCAACTGTTCGCCAAATTTTAACTCCATCAATTCATTTGGAGAATATACGGAACCATGACAGTGAATTTTATCAGTTAGCCATTCTGTTATTTTGGCAAAATCACCTTTTGCGATTAATGCATCTACATCCATATCTTTGCTCATATAGTGCAATAATTGCGCCGCATAGGCAGACCCAAGTGCATATGTTGGGAAGTATCCAAACATTCCGCCGGACCAGTGAATATCCTGCAAAACGCCATTAGCATCTGTTGATGAACTAACGCCCAAATATTCCTGGTACTTTTGATTCCATATATCCGGCAGGTCATCAACGTTTACGTCGCCGGCAAAAATCATCTTTTCAATCTCGTAGCGGATAATAACGTATAGGCTATAGGTCAGTTCATCCGCTTCCACACGAATTAATGATGGTTTGGATTCATTTACCGCCTCAAAAAACATATGTGGTGTGATACTTGTAAATTCTGGGGGCAAAATTGCTTTCAAATCGTTTGCAATATACTCCCAAAAGCCAAGGCTGCGCCCAATAATGTTTTCGTAAAAACGGCTTTGGCTTTCGTGCATACCCATAGATGTGCCCGAGCCTAAAATTGTACCTGCAATATCATCGCCTATGTTTTGCTCATAAATTGCGTGACCGCATTCGTGCAAAATGCTGTAAAGGGAAGAAAGAAAATCTGTTTCGTCGTAACGGGTTGTAATACGCACATCGGTTTTGTCCGGCCCGCCGCAGAAAGGATGCGCCGCTTCGCCAATATAACCACGGTTAAGGTCAAAACCAATTTTTTCTGCCAGCATTGCAGATATTTCCCGCTGGGTAGCTATATCTACTTTCGATTTTGCAAAACCTGTTTCTATTGTCTTTTTACTTGCTGCAATTTGCTTAATAAGGGGTACGACAACTGCTTTTAACTTTCCAAAAAAATCGTCGTATTTTTGTACTGTCATTCCCTCTTCAAAGTCGTCCAGGAATACATCGTATGGTACGCCCCCTTTGGGGGTTTCGTCTGCACGCAGTTGTAGCATTTCCTTCCGCATACTTATTAAGCGCTTTAGGTATGGAGCAAATGCCTGGAAATTATTTTCCTTACGGGCTTTCGCCCAAACATCTGTAGCTTCGGCTCTTAATGCTGCAAATTCCCGTACTTTTTCAGGAGGAATTTTTGTGCCTTCGTCATATGCTTTTTTGGCCTTGCGGTACATAGCTTGAATAGGCTTGTCCAAATCTTGCAAATGAGGCTTTAAAGCAACAATAAATTCCTTCATAGTGTCGGATGTTTGCATTTTAAAAAGCTCTAGCCCAAAGAAGCCGGTGCGTTTTGCACGCATTTCAATTCCGCCTTTGGGGGCAACTGTTTCCGAGTCGAAGCCGATTACACTCATGGCTTGCCTAAACATCGAGATTCTCTCCAAATACCCTTTAAAATCCGCTACTAACTTGTCCAACTGCATTTTACTCACTCCTTCTTTTATACTAATATCCCATTAAATACCTGGGGTTCTCTTTTAAAAACTTTGCCGTCATATCACGAATGGCCTTTGCGCCCATTAGCCTTGTAGTTGCATCCCCAAAGCGACCGAAAGATAAAATACCGTCTTTAAAGGCATATGGCTCCAGCTTAGGAAATGTTTCCGAGCCTATTGGGGCACAATGTCTGCGCTGGGGCGTGTACAGCCGCTGCCCCTGGCGGTTAATTACATAATAGTCTTCCATTTCATCCTTGATCGTACCCTCGGCCTTGTCCCACTCTTCAATACCATGAATAAATGTATTCCTGGAAAAGTTTACGCCTATAAGAAGAATTTGAGCGTCACGCTCCCATAATTTATTGTATGCGCCCCCCTCGCCACAGGGAGTATTTAACTTTTCGTCGCCGGCAATAAATTCTTCCGCTCCTTTACCAATGGCTGCTACAGAATGGGTAGGATGAAGGGAACGATAAACTCCATCCCGCTTGCGAAACATTTCTGTTAGAACACCAACACAAGAAGGTGTATGCAAAACATCCATTACAGGGTTGGATTTACGCACATTAGCCCATGTATGGCTGGCTAAAACCAACAAGCCAGGCTTCATGTATTCCATAAGAGCATCAAGTACAGTGTCGCCACGGCCTTCAACTTCGCCAATGGCCTTATAGGAAATGTGAATTTTTAGTGTACCCTTAGGGTCAACGCCAATAGCGGATAAGTGGGACATTAAATCTTGCTTTGTGTACATTTATGCACCTCTTTTTAGTTTGCAAACAATTTGCGAACTTCTTCTTCCGATAACAAATTAATAAAACTGCCGCCCTCGGTAATAACAGAATCTATCAGCCCACGTTTTTTGTCTTGCAAATTCATTATTTTTTCTTCGATAGTATCTTTAGCAACAAGGTTAAACACTTGCACGGCTTTCTTTTGACCATAGCGATGAGCACGGTCAGATGCCTGATCCATAACAGAAGGGTTCCACCATGGGTCGTAATGAATAACCACGTCTGCCCCGGTAAGGTTTAAACCCGCACCACCAGCTTTTAAGGATATAAGAAATAGTTCCCGCTCCCCAGCGTTAAACCGCTCTGTCATTTCCATGCGGTCTTTTGATTTTACAGCACCATCTAAGTAAAAATATTCTGCCCCTTTACCGTTTGGAACTGTAATTTCAGATTTATCCAAAGTTTCTTTAATAAGCCCAAGCATACTTGTAAATTGGGAAAATAATAATACTCTATGTCCTGATTCCAGGGCCAATTGTATTGTTTCAATTGCAAGGTTTAATTTTCCGCTGCCACCGTCATAGTTTTCTAAAAATAGTGCAGGGTGGCAACATATCTGGCGTAAACGCGTAAGCTGCGCCAATATGCGCATCCGATTATCTGCAAAGGCATCTTGGGCAATTATATCGTCAAATGCCCCTATGGTTTCCAGTAATGTAGCCTGATAAATCTTTTTTTGTTCCGGCACTAATTCCGCAGGTAAAGTTGTTTCGGTTTTTTCCGGCAGTTCTTTCAATACACTTTCCTTTATCCGCCTAAGTACAAATGGGGCAATTTGCTGCCGCAATTTTGCCGCTATACTTGCATCGCCAAACTTAACTATAGGGGTTTCGTAAAGAGTGCCAAACTTATGAGCTGTATATAAATAACCAGGCATAATAAAATCAAAAATAGACCATAGCTCTGTAAGCGTGTTTTCAATTGGTGTACCTGTTAAAGCAAAACGTACTCTGCCATTAAGCTCTTTTAAACTTTTGGCGGCTTGTGTACCCGGGTTTTTTATGTTTTGAGCTTCGTCAGCAATTATATAAGCAAAATCCAACTGTTTGTAATACGCCACATCGCGTTTTAGCATATCGTAAGTTGTAATAAAAACATCTATATCCGAAGCTTTTAACAGTTCACGGCGTTTTTCCGGCATGCCGGAAACTACTTGGGTTTTTAATTTTGGTGCAAAACGGGAAATCTCATTTTCCCAGTTAAACAGCAATGATGTGGGACAAACCACTATAGACGGCTTGTTTTTTTTGCGGTCACTTGCCAACACAGATATTATTTGCAGTGTTTTACCCAAACCCATATCATCTGCCAAAATGCCGCCAAACCCATATTGAGCCAATGTTTTAAGCCAATGATAACCCGCCTTTTGATACTCCCTAAGTACAGAACTTAACCCCCGGGGAACTTTAAAATTAAGATGGTTATTGTCCTTGAAATGAGCCAATAGAGTTTGATAGCTTTGGTCAAGTTTTAGTATATGGGTATTTGCTAAAGCTTCAGAACGTGTCAGCTCGTTTACATATAAAGCGCGATAAGCAGGAACTATAAGGGTTTTGCCCTTTATTTCCTTACGTGTAACATCTAACGCATCCAAAAACCCTGCTGCTGCAGATACAGATTCATCGTCCAGGGATAAGAACCGCCCGTCTTTTAAACGGAAAAACTTTTTACGTGTGCGGTAAGCTTCTAAAGCTTCCAAAAGTTCACCAATTTCGTAACCGGAATCTTCAAGGGACACTTTTAATAAATCCCCGGACAATCGCAAACCAATTTGAGGAGACTGGGCACGTATAGTCTTTTTTTGTAAATCTTCACTTATAAAAACATCTGCATTTTTGCGCAAGCTTTCTATCCCAGAAACCCCAAGATTATGAGAGTTACATAAAAATGAATGTAAAAGGTCGTCGCCGGTTAACCTGAACACACCGGCTTTTTTATCTTCATAAAAGCCATGGGACATCATCTGGCGGCGTATTGTGTATTCCGCTACAATATCACGGCTTACTGCCCTATCATTTGAGTCGTTAAATATATCAATAACTACAGTACCATAATGGAACTCTATACGCCCTATAACATCTTTTTTATCGCTGTCAAAATACACTTTTGTTAAAAGGGGCGAAACATCAGCCACAGGCGCATCGCCATCTATGGAAGCTATAATACCCATGCGTTTAAGCTGTAATAAAATTACCGTTAAAAACTTTAGCTGGTCGTTGCCGGTCATAAGAATTTCGCGGCATGGTGTACCATCTATAGCTTTTAACAAAGTGCTTAAAACACGCCCATCTGCCCTGGTTAAACGATGTAAACCACCATCTATTAATGCATAGTAATTAGACCTGCCCCTAATGATGCGACAATCGAAAGATTCTGCATGTACTGCCGTACCTGCCGCCAAATGCCGTACATGCAGTGCAACAGGCGGCATAGTATCAAGAAGTTTGATTTTTTCGCCAAAATCTGCAACACATTCTAATGTATGGCCTGCATACATATCAAAAAATTCATCTATATTGCGTTGGGTCAGGTGCAATTCGCGGCTTACAGTAAGTGGGGGATGGGTTAACTGAAATTGCCGGCTTAAACGTTTGCTTATTTCCGAATACATGTCATCTTCGCGGGTTATAAAGCCCAAGAGCTTTTGAGACTGTTCATCGAATATGCCGCGGCTATGGACAATAGTAAGCCCTTGACCATACGTTATTTTTTCGCCGGTTTTGCAACTATTAACAAAGCCAGAAATACTTTTGATAACATACAAACGCCCGCGCCCCACAGCAAATGTTAAATATATTCCGCGACTGGTATAATGCACCGTTGGCACCAACTTTACAAGGGCCGTGCCGGACGCTTGATTTGGCACTACCAAGGCCTCGTCTATACCGTCAAAAATAATTTCTTCCAGCTTATTAGTTAAAGCATGTGCATGCTGACGCATTTTACCCGCAGAAAACATACGAGCATGCCCTTCTGCATGGGCAAATAAAACGGCAACAACATGTTTACATGCTCCCCGCCAAATACTATGGCTTTCGCAAGAACATACATAACTTGTAAGAGTATCTTTTACATCTAATTTTAATGTAACTTCATAATTTTTGTAGTTCCCTTCAATTGTAGCACGAACTGTTGCCTCGCCGCCGGAATCTTCTACAGCATTATATGAAAGTAACTTTCCGTCACGGTAATAACGTTCGCCACGTTCGTATACATCTTGATTGGAACTTAAACTCAAAATCATGCCTTTTGTAATAGCATTTTGTGTTGCAGGCATATATACCTCCGAAATAAAATATGAGCTATAAATAACTTTCGTATGTGTGCGGTGGTTTTACACTTATATATCAGGCAATAATTAAAAATATGGCAATTCTTATCTGCACACTTCTCATTATTATATCACGGGTTTATATTATAACAACAGGAAAATTGAAAAATAATCGAAAAAAATATAGTCACAACCTAATAGTTTGTCTAAATTTCAACAATATGGTATTGTACCATTTGAAAAAGGAGCGATTTTATATGTACGGATTTTGCGGATTCACCGGGTATGCCCCGGATCACGCTAAACCAATTATATCAGCCATGCTAGACACTATACCCCACCGTGGGCAAAATATTGATGAAATATACTTAGAAAAAGCTGCCTTTGGTTTAAGGGGCGATACAATACAGCACCAAAATACAGTAGGTAATTTATCCATAGCATTTACCGGGGAAATTTATAACCTACCGGAGTTAACCAATTTACTTGATGGTAAAGGGCGTACCGCAACATCATATACAGAAATTATATTGCATTTATATGAGGAATACGGCCCGGAAATGCTACAGCACTTACACGGAATGTTTGCATTTGCAATATATGATGCAAGTGCAGACAAACTCTTTTGTGCCCGCGACTTTTTTGGCATCAAGCCTTTTTACTATTCGCATACAAAAACTGGGCTTATTTTTGGTTCGGAAATTAAGTCTTTTATTCCCCATCCGGATTTTATACCTACTGTTAACACAGAAGCTTTAGGGCAGTATTTGACATTTCAGTATTCTGTTCTGAATGAAACTTTTTTTAAAAGCGTATATAAATTACCACCAGGACATTACTTAATTTGGGAAAACGATACCTTGCAAACTTCCCGGTATATCAGCCATTCATTTGCACCGAGGGATATCAGACTAGAGGACGCTGTAGAAAATATCGATAATGCAGTACAAGATTCTATGGATAAACACATGGTTGCCGACACAGAAATAGGCTCATTTTTATCCGGCGGTGTAGATTCCAGTTACGTAGCCGCAATGTTTAAAGATGGCGGCAGTAAAACATTTACCGTTGGCTTTGATTATGAAAAATATAATGAAATTGAATACGCCCGAAGTTTATCAGATAGACTGGGCCTTGAAAATATTTCTAAAATAATTTCTACAGACGAATATTGGGAAAGTTTATCCAAAATACAATACCATATGGACGAACCCCTTGCAGACCCTGCCGCAGTTGCATTTTATTTTGCATGCCGTGAAGCTTCCAAGCATGTGAAAATTGCCTTTTCCGGCGAAGGTGCAGACGAGTTTTTTGGAGGGTACAATATTTACAAAGAACCACTTAGCTTGCGGTACTATACATGGCTCCCCCTTACTTTGCGGGAATGGCTGGCAAGCTTGGCAAAAAAACTCCCAAAAAAAATAAAAGGGCGTAATTTTCTTATCAGAGGGGCAAAATCTGTAGAGGAACGCTTTATCGGCAATGCGTATATTTTCTCCCCAGAAGAGCGGGACAAGCTTCTTAAACATAAACCCATACACAGTCCAATGGATATTACACGCCCCTATTACGACCAAGTAAAGCATGAAGACGATATTACCAAAATGCAATTTTTAGATATTCATCTATGGTTAACAGATGATATTCTGCTTCAGGCGGATAAAATGAGTATGGCCCATGGGCTGGGATTGCGTGTGCCACTTTTAGACCGTGAAGTATTTAAGGCGGCGTCCCAGCTGCCCGTTAAATATAGGGTTAGTAAAAAAGAAACGAAAATTGCATTTAGAAAAGCTGCCGCCAAACATTTGCCACCGGAAACAGCGTGGCGAAAAAAATTAGGCTTTCCTGTACCAATTCGCATTTGGCTGCGAGAAGAAAAGTACTATTATATAGTAAAATCACATTTTGATGGGGAAGCCGCAAAAGAGTATTTTCATGTAGATGAATTGATAAGCTTACTAGACGAGCATTATAATGGTAAACAAGATAATAGCCGTAAGATTTGGACTATTTATATGTTTTTGTTATGGCATGACGAATTTTTTTAAGGAGGCAGCTATGATTTGTGAAAGTTATTCTGCAAAAGACACAGAAAATTTAGGATTAATACTTGGGCAAGAAGCAAAAAAAGGCGATATTTTCTGCCTTAGCGGTAATTTAGGTGCGGGCAAAACTGTGTTTACACAGGGTTTTGCCAAGGGTCTTGGCTACAAAGGGCAAGCGACAAGTCCAACATTTACATTAATGAATGAATATATAGGCGGGCGGCTGCCCCTTTACCACTTCGATTTATATAGGCTTGAAGGCGGCGAAGAGGACATGGAAAGCATTGGCTACGAAGATTACTTCTATGGCAATGGCGTTGCCTTAGTAGAATGGGCAGAACTTGCAGGAGATGCCATTCCGGAAGATGCTATTTGGATAAAAATTACTGATGATATGCAAAAAGACCCGGAATATCGAGAAATTGAAATAAGGTAACAACACTGCAAACCACTTTTCTGTGCGCCGTCACAGGCGGCAGAGCGGAAGCGGGGTTTATTCCCGCTATGGCGAGTGAGTACGAGGTTGTAACCCTCATCGGAACAGGAGACTATTAATGAAAATACTGGCAATAGACACATCCGGGCAGCAAGCGGGTGCCGCCATTCTTGATGATTACATAATCATTGGCGAAACCCTACTAAATGCCCGCACAGGAGAAAAATCCTGGACACATTCCGAAATTTTAATGCCGGGAATAGACCAACTTTTCAAATTAACAGGCATAGATAAATACAATATAGATTATATTGCATATACATCTGGGCCGGGGTCTTTTACCGGGCTTAGAATTGGTGCATCTACTGCCCTTGGGCTAGCAAGTGGACTAAATAAGCCGTCAATTCCGGTTCCTACACTGGATTCATTGGCATACAATATGCTAGGCGCAGGAAGTAACGGGCTGGTTGTTCCTATGATGGACGCACGCCGGGGGCAAGTGTATTCTGCAATATATCGACAATGCGAAGGCGGGACCCTGGTACGCATTACAGATTATATGGCGTTGCCTGTAGAAGAAATGATTTTGAAAATCGAGGACAAATTTACGCACAATAACGTACTTCTTTTAGGAGACGGTGTGTGTGCCAATAAAGATATAATAAAAACCGCCCTGCCACAGGCCATTTTTGCCTCGCAAAATAATAACCGTCAGCGTGCTTCATCTGCGGCAGTATGGGCATTTGAGCAAATTAAGGCAGGGTATACTTCAAGTGATAATATAGATATTTTGTATGTACGTGCACCACAAGCCATACAAGATAAAAAGAATAAGGCGGAACAAAAGACATGATTAGCATTGTTCCTGCAACATTAGACCATAAAGATGGCATACACACTATCGAGATAGAGTCTTTTGCCGACCCATGGTCAATAACTTCTATCGAATATGAGTTAACTCACAAACATTCCATTTGTTTTGTGGCTATAAACGAAAAAGGTCAAGTTATTGGCCATGTATCCATGCGTCATATTATCAACGAAGGGCATATTAATAATATTGCTGTATTAAATACCTACCGCCGCCAAGGTGTGGGCCAGTTGATTTTAAATGCCCTAATTAAAGAAGCGGTTAAGCTGGAAATGATTGGGCTAACCTTAGAAGTACGTGCCGGTAACCATATGGCAATATCCCTTTACGAAAAATGCGGGTTTGTAATAGAAGGTTACAGAAAAAATTATTATTCCTCCCCATCGGAAGATGCTGCAATTATGTGGAAAAAACTACTCCCCCAAGGGTGCAATCATGAGGTGCAAATATGAACCAGGCAAGAGAACTAAACTGGAAAGAGCTAAAATATTTTTGTAAATTTACCAATCCATCAAAGAACATAAGGTCCAACTCCTCTACTGAACTAATTGGTCAGGAACGCGCCGCAGAGGCATTACAATTTGGGCTTCAAATGAAGGAAAAAGGATACAACATATATGTTTGCGGTTCTTCGGGGACGGGACGTACAACTTTTGCCCAAAAATTTGCAAGGCAAATGGCGGAAACCGAGGCTACCCCTCCGGATTTATGCTATGTGTATAATTTCGAAAATCCAAAATGTCCAAAACTATTACGCCTACCTGCAGGAATGGGTAAACGCCTTAAAAAAGATATGGCTGAACTTCTTGACCGCTTAACTACAGAAATCCCCAAAATCTTTGCAGACAGAGACTACGAACAAAAAAAGAACAGCATTGTTAAAATCCTAAAATCCAAACAGGAAGAAATTATTAAGGTTATGACCGAAGAAGCCCGAAAATGTGACTTCGAGGTTAAAAACTCTAACTCAGGTTTATTTTTCTTGCCTATCATTAATGGCGAAGTTGTTAACGAGGAGCAATTTGACTCACTTACAGAAGAACAAAGAGAGACTATTTCCCAAAAGTCTGAGTCCATTCAACAGCGAGCATCGGATGCCCTGCGGGAAATTAAAGAACATGAAAAAATCACACGAAAAGATGTTGAAGACTTGGATTACTCTATTGGTCTGCTAACTATAGGGCATTACATGAGCGATATATTGGAATCATATGCCGACGAGCCGGAGCTGTTAAAGCACCTTAAAGCCGTTAAGGAAGACATTTTAGAAAATATGATAGATTTCCTATCCGGGGATTCCGATGAAGACGAAACAGTTCAGGCATTACTGCCATGGCAAGCAAAAAAAGGCAATGAAGATACATTGTCAAAATACAAAATAAATTTGCTTGCAGACAACAGCGGACTGAACGGGGCACCGGTTATAGTTGACTATAATCCAAGCTACACAAACTTAATTGGCGAAGTTGAATATGATAATGAATTTGGCAATTTTTCTACAGACTTTATGAAAATTAAACCGGGGCTTTTACACAAGGCAAACGGCGGTTATTTAATATTGCAAGCCCAGGATATTTTGGGACACCATCATTCCTGGGAAGTTCTTCGCCGCAGTCTTGTAACCGGGCAAATAGTTACCGAACCCCTGCGGGAATTTAATACAGGGGTTGCAGTAAGCGGCATAAAGCCGGAATCAATACCGTTGGATGTAAAAATAATTCTTATCGGCGGCGGCTTTTATTACGAAGTTTTATACACCTATGACGATTATTTTGAGAAGCTATTTAAAATCCGTGCAGATTTCGATTACGAAATGAAACTGAACGATGCTAATATGACTGCAATTGCCCGGTTTGTAAGCCAGCATTCTGGGCTTCCCCTTGATAAAAATGCCATTGGCAGGTTAATCGAACATTCTACACGCTTGGCAGAGCGGCAAGATAGATTATCTACAAAATTTTGCCGCTTAAAGGAAATTCTAGACGAGTCTGTAGCCTGGGCAAAAATGGACGGCGCAGACAAAGTTACGGATAAATACGTGCAAAAAGCCATAGCAAAACGTGAGTTTCGCTTAAATATGTATGAGGAAAAACTATCGGAAATGATTGAAGAAGACACAATCATGATTTCCACCGATGGGGTAAAAGTAGGACAAATTAATGGCTTGGCTGTGCTGGATACAGGCGATCATGCCTTTGGCAAACCTTCCCGCATTACAGCCACAACCTATATGGGCAGCGCAGGGATTGTTAATATAGAAAAAGAAGCTGATATGTCCGGGGCAATTCATGACAAGGGCGTACAAGTTTTGACAGGATATTTAGGACAGATGTATGCACAAAGCTTCCCTATCTCGTTATCTTGCCGAGTTTGTTTCGAGCAAAATTACAGCGGCATAGATGGAGATAGTGCGTCCTCTACAGAATTGTTTGCGATTTTATCTTCACTTTCCGGGCTGCCAATACGCCAGGATATTGCTGTAACAGGCAGTATTAACCAATACGGAGAAATTCAGCCTATTGGCGGCGCAACTTGCAAAATCGAAGGGTTTTTCGATTTGTGCAAAGTGCGAGGGCTAACCGGTACCCAAGGTGTAATTATACCTTCCCGCAATGTTCGTGACCTGGTACTAAAGGATGAGGTTATAGAGGCCGTAAAAAAAGGAGAATTCCACATATATCCCATTTCTCATTTGGATGAGGGAATTGAAATATTAATGGGTCTGCCTGCCGGAAAAGACCCCTATCCTTTTAATACCGTCCATGGTAAAGTTTATAGAAAACTTAGGTCGTACAGTAAAAAAGGTACTAAGGGTGAATAGTATTGAAAAAAGTGCTTGTAATTTTCTTTGCGTTAGCGGCATTATCAGTTGTGCTGGTTGTATATATCACAAGGAAAGAGTCGATAAATGAAACCCAATATACAGCAATTAATATTGTTCCATACACTCCGGTAGTTTTTTGTGCATATACACATACCGAAGATGATGCAGAAATATATATACCGCCTCCTTCCCCTATGGTACTGGAGTATATTCCGGAGGAATTAACCTACAAGGCCAAGCTAAAGGCCTTAATTTCTCATGCCAAAAATAGATACTATCTGGCCCAAACTCCGGGAACAAACATACAATCCGGCAGGCATAATTCCGCAGATATATTCGCCTTAGCAGCTGCAATCGAACATGCAAAAGAAATAACAGGCAATACACTGCTTACAGACGTTCAGGCTCATAAGGCAACGGAAGACCTACTTTCTGCTATCAATAATTTTAATAACTCAGTCATAGACCCCAGCAATAATTATAGGCCTTTTATGGATACAATCGCACAAGGGCAAGACTATTTTGCAAAGCGACATCTTCGCGCTGCATGGGTTGCCACTGTGTTAAATATAGACTGGCCCTCTATAGAAGCCCGGGGCACAACCCCTTCTCATGTAGATTTGCAAAAATACGAACTTCGACTACGCTTTAACGAAATTGCAGACCTTGGCTTTAATGCCGTAATTTTTCAAATAAGCCCGACGGGGGATGCATTTTTCAAATCCGAAATTTCCCCTTGGTCTGCGTGGCTTACAGGGGAAACAAACTTTATAGGCGAATTGCTGGACTCATACGGTACGGCTTTTGACCCACTGGAATACGCAATACACCTGGCAAGGGAGCGCAATATAGAGTTTCACGCTTGGTTTAACCCATACCGTATCACTCACACACTGCAGCAATATACAGACATTATTTTGTCCTATACAGGACAACCAGTAACAAGCCTGGCACAAATCAGGCAAGAATGGTCGCAGATACCCGGCTCGGCGTTTTACCTTTTTGACGATTACGTAAAACTTGGGGAAAGCAGATATGTAGTTGATCCAGCTGCACCTGGGGTTAGAGATTGGATTGTGCGCCGCATAATGGAAGTAGTACAAAACTACGATATAGATGCCATACATTTCGACGATTATTTTTACCCATCCGACTTCCCCGTTTCCGACACTTTTGCCCGATATAATACGCCGGAGCATAATCTTATTTCCGGCATTGCTTTTCCAAACACCAATCAAGGACAAGCCAACTGGCGCAGAGAAAACACAGAAATGATGATACGGGACGTTGGTACAGCCATTAGAAAATATGCCCCATGGGTTAAGTTTGGTATAAGCCCCGGGGGAGTGTGGAAGTCTGCTCCGGATGGCAATACCGGCCTGGATGGCGGGGGATACAACACCGGGACGGGCTCCGCATCTACCACCACATGGTCAAACTATCATTCCTCTTTTGCAGATACCCGCCGCTGGGTAATAGAAAATTTAATAGATTATTTAACGCCGCAGGTTTACTGGGATTGGGACCATAATACAGCCCCCTTTGGCGTTATAGCCGAATGGTGGGGACGATTGTTTCATGACTTTGGGCCAAATGGTACTCTGCGCAATTCCCAAGGTGAGTATACACATGCGCAACTTTTCCTTGGGCTGGGACTATACCGCATGGACAACCTATATCGCACACAGGCAGTTCATATCCCGCACAAATGGCGGAACTCACACGGTTTTGAAAACGAAGGAATGCGTACTTTTTTACGGCAAGAAGCCTATAGCATAGGGAACCCAAACATTAGTGGCTCTATGATTTTTACACAAAACCATATGCGATATGGCAGAGGCAACGGCATGCGAGAGACTATGGAAACATTACGGGAAACCATGTGGCGTTACCCTGCCCTAGTTCCGCCAATGCTCCACATGGGCGGTACCACACCATCTGCCCCGGCAAATGTTGCATTAAATGGCAATATATTAACTTGGGATAACACGGAAACAAGCACATGTCAATTGATTGCGCCTCGATACTTTGTAATTTACCGCTGCGTATATGAACGTATTAATATTAACAACCCGGCAAATATTGCTGCTATTGTGCCCGCTATATCAGGGCAAGTCAGTTATTACTGGGAACTTCCCTATGGGGCAGACGGTTACTATTATGTAATTACTGCGGTAAATCGCTTACATGATGAAAGTGCCCCCGGGCTGTAGAAAGAGAGAACTACAATGCCAAAACTCCGAAAAATGTTGAACGATGTAAACGCCGATTATATTCAATCATTTATGCGGTTGATTGAAACCCAAAGTAAGGAAACCATTGCAAAATGGTGTGTAGATTATGCGGAAGAAAATATTTTGCCTCTATGGGTAAAAAACTTCCCGAACGACACCCGCCCGAGAGATGCATTAATTGCAGCCCGTGATTATTTAAACGATAAAATTAAACTGGCAGATGCCAAAAAGCAAATTAGCCAGTGCCGGACCGCAACCCGGGAAGCTGATAGCAGCCATATAGCCCAAGGTGCGGCTCGTACAATTGATGTAGCTGCAAGTACTATTCACAACCCGGCGGGCTCAATTGCAATTGCCTTTTACGGTGGGCTTACAATTGCCTACAACAAAAAAGGGCTTGATGCCCCATGGGAAGAGTTAGAGCAAGCAGCGATAGAAGAATGCGTAAAAATGCGGGAATCGTTTGCAGAAATTATGGTAGTGGATGAACCTAACCCTGCAAAAATTGAGTGGGGTTGTTGAGTCGTACTACGCATCAAACCCATCAGTTTGCCGCTCCATGTTCTCTACAACAATATCGAAAATATCGCCTAATGAAGAACAGTACTCAAGGATTTTCCACGGAGTATTTGTATGAAAATGAATTTTTATTAATTCTTCATCACCAACAGCAAGCAAGCTATCTCCGTCAATATTTTTTGTAATGTACTCATTTATGTTGTCTTCAGAAAGATTTTTACCTTCAATTAACAATTGCACGTCAAATTTATAATCAAGCATGAACTTACCTCCTTGAAATTTTTTCTACAAATCAAAATTTTCTATATTGTACCACAAGCGAAAGGCGTTAGTAATAATAATCTTTTTATACCACTGTCAACGATATTTTTCCTTAATAAACAAAAATACTCATAAATCAAAAAAGGAGGCCTCATATGGTAAAACTACAAGGCGAAAAAGTATACCTAACCACGCTAGAACGTGAACATTGCAAAAAAATATGGGAAGATACCGAGTATAATTTCGACCAGCCAACGGAGCAATTTATAGTTGGACAATCCTCCTATAATGCCGACGCATGGTTTGAGGAAATTCAAAAAGCGCAAGGCAAGCAGCATATCCGGTTAGGGATTTTCTTGCCGGATGAAACAGTCATAGGAGATATTGCTTTGCAAGATATAGACTGGAAAAACCGTTCTTGTACCTTGGGATATGGGATTACGAAACTTACGTATCGCGGCAAAGGATACACAACAGATGCGGTGAAGACCATTTTACGATACGGCTTCAACCATATTGGGCTAGAGCGAGTTTCCGCAACCACACAAGAGGGCAATGTCGGTTCCCGTCGTGTTCTTGAAAAATGCAGATTCACCCTGGAAGGATGCGAACGCAAAGCGGAATACTTACATGGCAAACGGTATGACAGGTTAATTTACGGGCTGCTTGCAGAGGAGTTTAATTTTTGTATATAGGATGATATCATGACAAACTATATTTTAAAGCGATCTAACCGTAAAACACTGGCACTTAACATTCGCAATGGGATATTCTATGTTCGTGCGCCTTATGACTACCCCCAAGCAGATATTGATAGGTTTATTGCGGTAAAAGAAAAATGGATACAGGAAAAGCTAGCCCTATCGCAAAAACTGGCGGATGATAAAAAAACATTCTGTCTTAACTATGGAAGCGAAATACACTTTTGCGGAAAACTATATCCTATTGTTGCAAAAGCCGGAGCCACTGCGGGCTTTGATGGAAAATGTTTTTTTATGCCTCCGGGTCTTATTCATACACAAATAAAAGAGGTTTGCATAAAGACATACCATAATCTTGCAAAAATGCATTTGCAAAGTGTGGTACCTATATTTGCAAAACAAATGTGCGTAACACCAACTGCCATAAAAGTAAACAATGCAAAAACGCGCTGGGGCAGTTGTTCTAACAAAAAAACAATTAACTTTTCCTGGCGGCTTATAATGGCCGACAATGATGTAATTGATTATGTAGTAGTTCACGAGTTGGCCCATATTTTACAAATGAACCATTCAGAAAATTTTTGGAATCTTGTAGAAAATGTATTGCCAGATTACAAACAGCGGTTAATACGCTTGAAGGAATTACAAAAACGCCTGGTAACAGAAGATTGGGAATAAGGAACTGGGGCATTAGCAACAATACCAAGGTTTTAAGACGCCGATGTATTATACCTTGAATACAACAAAGACTATGATAGGGCTTTGGTTACTCATTGCATTTTATCCGTCAATTGTGTAACATAGGATATTGCATGCAAGACACATTTAAAAACCAAGGAGAACTCTAATGAACACAGTAACATCCCAATTTAATTTCTACCATACTCATAACCCACGCAACCTTGTGGAAACCTACGAAAGCCCATTATATGTATATAACGAAGCTATTCTACGTCAACGATGCAAGGAAATAATAAACCTTTGTACTTACCCCAACTTCATTGTAAACTATGCTATGAAAGCAAATACAAACATACATCTAATGTCAATAATTCGCGAAGAAGGCCTTCATATAGACGCCAGCAGCCCCGGGGAAGTTGTAGCTGCCATGGCGGCAGGATATATTCCAGACGAAATTATGTTTATCGTCAACAACGCATCTGCAGAAGAACTGAAATATGCCATAGACCTTAACCTGACCGTTAGTGTGGACTCCCTTTCCCAAATAGAAACCTACGGAAAGTTAAACCCCGGTGGGCGAATTTGCTTACGCTTTAACCCGGGAATTGGTGGAGGGCACCACGAAAAAGTAATAACCGGCGGCGATGGTACTAAATTTGGCATAATGCCGGAATACATTCCGCAAGTGCGGGAGCTGTTAGCTAAATACGATCTTAAGATTATAGGAATCAACCACCATATAGGGTCGCAAAACTGGGGCGATTTGTATCTGGAAGGCGCGCAGGAGCTACTTGCAATTGCAAAACAATTCCCCAGCTTGGAGTTTATCGACCTTGGTGGCGGCTTTGCCATACCTTACAATAAACAAGACGGCGAACAGCCCATGGATTTGCAAGCTCTTGGGCAATCTTTAGACCAATATATAAATGAGTTTACCGCAAGTTACGGCAAGGATATCACCTTTATAATAGAACCGGGTAGATATATCGCTGCAGAATGCGGAGTCCTTTTGGGGACGGTTCACGCACT
>Ga0123355_10000247_pt1 | contig 69710 bp, 78 predicted proteins | sample TergutEmb28metaG_3_FD_89872 | JGI IMG/M metagenome (GOLD analysis project Ga0123355, IMG submission 89872) | Embiratermes neotenicus P1 segment gut microbial communities from Petit-Saut dam, French Guiana - Emb289 P1 | ecosystem: Host-associated > Arthropoda: Insects > Digestive system > Gut ...
TCGCGCTGCTGGCGCGCACGCTTTCGGCAGCTGGACGGTGGTGACCGCAGCAGACTGTTTCACGGCAGGTAGCGAAACCCGCAGTTGTGCCGACTGCGCTGAAGTGGAAACTCGTGTGATTTCTGTACTTGACCACGTGCTTGGCCCTTGGACAGTGATTATCGCAGCAACCTGCACCACGCCCGGCGAAGAAGTACGCAGCTGCACGCTGTGCAATGACGTGATTGAGACCCGAGCAATTGCACCTGTCGATTGCGTTGACACCACTGGAGACGGCAAATGTGACTTCTGTGGCAATGAACTAGCCACAACACCGCAGCTGCCCCCTGAACGCAACTGCTTATGGAACATCTTGGGCATCCTCCTCGGCGCAGTGCTAACGGTTGTGTTCACCGTATTCTTTGTTCGTTCTGCACTCCGCATCTAACTGAATCCCTCAGGGCTTGTGTTCACCGCAAGCCCTGTTTTTTCCTCGCGTATGATAACAAAACCTCCCCTATCATCAAGGGGAGGTTTTCGTTTAGCCTCCTTCAGCGCCAGCGATTGCTTTGTTCAAGCCCAATTTCCTCGTCAGGTGGAATGGCATTCGCGACTTTTTTGCTATCTTTCCATATCGTTGCGTAATGTAGTATGCTTACACCACCTGCGGTGGGACACCTTCGCGTGCTCCATCGCATCTATTTTTACTCAGCGGCACGCGATATGCGTGCATCTTTTTCACTTATAGTCGATTAACTTATGTCGCTCCTTTTGGAGGAGAAAGGGGTTAGTGATACGAACCACGACGCATAACATCATGCCTGAATGCTTGCAAAAATAGTGCAATACCGCTTGGTCGCGCACCGGCGTGCAGCATTTGCCATGGTATGCTGCGCATTTCTTGCCATGGGGTTAGGGTGTGCCCTCGTTCTGCGATGGGATAGGGCTCGGTGCTAAGTCGGGGGCGCAAAATATAAAGCATTGCCCAGCTATCGCCGGTTTGCGCACGTTGTGTGATTCGTGCGCGGATTTCCAGCTGCCGCACACCGGTAACATTGACGGTAACGTCCCAAGCAATACGACCTCTCGCGGAAAATTCAATGGTATGCAGTAGCCTGCCATCGCCATAAAAAGAAATGATGGTGTCTATTGTATTATCGTCTGGGTATATGGTCATGCTTAGTTGGTTGTATTGACCTCTTAAGTTGTGGCGTGTGAATGCTGACGCGTGTGAAGTGGGGGCATAGGAAATGACGAAAGTATTGCCTACAGAACTAAGTCTATCGGGCATGATGGTTGTATTCTGCCCAGCAGTTGGCGGTACAGCTTGAATCAAACTCACGGTCATTTCACTGGCATTCGCATGCAACATGAATGGGAGCAGAATGGCCAGCGCAAGCAGACCAGCAATGAACTTTTTCACGGGTTTTCCCCTTTTTATCGCAATTCGTAGTCCAACAAACTTAGAAAATCACGCACCCACAAAATGAGCGCGTGATGGTTTGAGTTATCTATTATACTAACGCAGCAAATAGTGCCTTGATGTCCGCAACGCTGGTATCTTTGGGATTGCCGGGACGGCAAGCATCAGCAAAAGCACTTTCGGCGAGGAAGTCAATGTCTTCAGCTTTCACGATGGCTTTCAGGTCGGCGGGAATGCCGATGTCGGCACCCAATTTGGCCACGGCGTCAACGGCGGCGTTGCGTGCGTCGGCAAGCGACATGTCTGCAACACCGGCAATACCCATCGCAGTGGCGATGTCGCGATATTTTTCGCCGGTGGCTTCGGCGTTGTAGGTCATGATGGAAGGCAGGAGGATAGCGTTGGCAATGCCGTGTGGAGTGTCATAAAGCGCGCCAAGACCGTGCGCCATGCTGTGCACAATGCCCAGCCCAACGTTAGAGAAGCCCATACCGGCAACATATTGCGCTAGTGCCATGCCCGCAACACCTTCGGCTTCGCCTTTCACGGCGGCGCGCAAGTGCTTGGCAATCAATGCAATGGATTTCAGGTGGAACATGTCGGTCATTTCCCATGCGCCGCGGGTGATGTAACCCTCAATGGCGTGCGTGAGCGCGTCCATGCCCGTTGCTGCGATGAGCGAAGCGGGCATGCTGGCCATCAGGTCGGGGTCAACGATGGCAACGGTGGGGATGTCGTGTGGGTCAACACAGACGAATTTGCGCTTGTTTTCCACGTCGGTGATGACATAGTTGATGGTGACTTCGGCTGCAGTGCCTGCGGTGGTTGGCACAGCGATGGTGAATACTGCGTGGTTTTTCGTGGGGGCAACGCCTTCCAAGCTGCGCACGTCAGCGTATTCAGGGTTGGCGATGATGATGCCCACGGCTTTTGCCGCATCAATGGGCGAACCGCCGCCAACGGCCACGATGCAATCTGCGCCGCACGCTTTGAATGCTGCCACACCAGCGAGAACGTTCTCAATGGTTGGGTTTGGTTTGATGTCGGAGAAGACTTCGTAGGCAAAGCCTGCTGCGTCCAGCACGTCGGTTGCTTTTTTTGCCACGCCTGCTGCGATGAGCACGGGGTCGGTGCAAACAAAGGCTTTTTGAAAGCCGCGTGAGCGCAGTTCGTCCGCTAGGACGGCAATGCTGCCTGCGCCGTGGTGAGAAACGGGGTTGAGAATGATACGCATGGGGAGGTCCTCCTATATGTTAATTTAGTTTTGATTTTAAAAATAGCCCTACGCACAAACTGGCATAGGACAAAGCGACATGATGCTCGCACATGTCGTTGCAAATATGCGAAATATCGCATGTCGCGGGCCGCTTGCTCACGCATTCACCAAAGCAAATGCGCGAGGGAGCCGCACCGCAGGTGCTGGAGCGGGTGATGGGGATCGAACCCACGTAGCCAGCTTGGAAGGCTGGAATTCTACCATTGAACTACACCCGCGTCTGCCATTTATTATAGCACAGGCGCGGGTGTTTGTCAAGGGCGTTATTGCACTATTTCTGTCAACCACTGCAAAATATTCGCCATGTCTATTTCAACACGCCGCAGCAGTGCGATTGTTTCGGCCACCTGCTGTGCGCCGAGGGTTTGCTCGGCTTGGTCGGCGCATTCGACGCCCAGCGCGCGCCTGCAATTATACGCTAGCCAGCCGAGGTGATTGCCAAAGCTGATGGTCAGCACGGCCTGCCAGTTGTCGCAGGTCAGTGGCGCATGCTGATGATATGTTCCAACAAACGCCTTGAACTTCGTCGGTGAAAGCGCGTGATGTTCATCGCGCGCCCAGGCCAGTGCGGTTTCCACGAGGTCACACAGTGGATGCACAAGGCCTGCGGCCTCCCAGTCGATCACAATAGGGCGGTCGTCCTGCCACATGACATTCTTGGGCTCCAAATCGCGGTGCGAAATTACGTGATGGCACGGCAAACGTTGCTGTGCAGCAAGCAGTTGCTCGTTCCAGCGGTAAATGTCGTGGAGGTCATCGCGTAAAATATCAGCATAAGGCTGCCAGTCAATTAGCTCGTCGGCAGGTTCATCGGCTTGCAGTGCGACGGCTGAGAAATCAATGTCATGCAGCTTGGCGAGCAACTTGCCCATGGTTTGGCAGTGCGTTTCGTTGATAGCATCGTGGTAGCGCGGCGCACCGTTAACCCAGTCAAACACGAGGTAATATTGCCCCTGAATTTGCGTGAGTTCTTTTGCGTGCGGGGCAGCAATGCCATGTGCCGCCGCGATGCGCGCAATGCGCTCGCCGTTTTCGATGTCTGCTTTGGCGGGTGAACGTTGCATCACCTGCGGGTTAAGTGCTTTCACGGCATATTTTCCGCGTTGGGTTTGCAAGGCAAACATGCGGTGGAGATGCCCGCCTGCAAGCGGTGATGGTGTGCCAGTGAGCGCGCCCAGATGCAGGGTTTCGCACAGCAAGTTAAAGTTTAGGTTATAGTTTGTGTTGTTCACAGGGTAGTCCTCTCTATCATAAAAAAATACCCGCAGACAAGCAGCCTTAGCCCAGCTGCAATTTCTGCGGGAAGGTTACTTTGCGCACAGCAAAGCTGGAGCTGATGCCCCGCTCACGCTGTGCGATATTCAATTAGGAGACTCTCGTTACCCTGCTGTTCATACTTATCCTCCTTTGGGTTGGTGTGTATAGTATAGCAAATGCGCGGGGATTTGTCAAGTGCGGGTTACTCTCAAAGCCAATGCATAATATCATGTCTAAATGCTTGCCAAAACAGCCTTACGCCGCTTGGCCGCACACCGGCGTGCAGCATTTGCCACGGTATGCTGTGCATTTCTTGCCAAGCGGTGGGGGCGAGCGCTTGTGTTTCGCCTGCATAGGGTCTGGTGTTTAGCCAAGCAAACTCAAGGTCAACCTCCACAGGCTGTGCCGCCCGCACACGAATTTCCAGCTGCCGCACACCTGCGACGTTGATGGAAAAGTTCCTGTCATACCAGCTGGTGGGCAGTTCAATTTCGTGTAGCAGCCTGCCGTCGCCGTAAAACAAAACGGCGGCATTCGTTCCGGAAGAGGAATTCAGTTGGCCGGTGAGTTGCGTGTAGTTGCGCCGCAGGTTGTGCCGTGTGAATGCCGATGTGCACGCAGTGGGTTCGTAGAGGATCCAGAGATCTGGACCAAGCCCCTGAGCGCTTATTGGTATGACGATAACACTTTGCCCGACTGTAGCTGGTGCCACGCGAAACAAAAGCGGGTCGCGTTCTTGCGCAGCACTTGCGTGCACGGCAAACAGCCCCAATCCAAGTGCTAGCGCAAGCAAGGCACTGATTAGCTTTTTCATGCGCTATTCCTCCGCGGCATTCCATTTTTCGCTACGCTTCTTGCGCCACTTGCGCACGCGGCGGCGCACAATCACCAGCACGATAATCGCAGCGACACCCACCAAAATGATATACGGCAGGAAGATGATCAGACCAGCAAAAAAGTTTGCAACGCTTGCGCCAAGGTTGCGCAGGCTGCGCACAAAACCGTCGCTGATGCGTGCCCAAAAACCCGCTTCTTCATCCAAGGGCAGGCGTTCCACTTCCCAAATGTGCAGGCTAACGGTGCTCAGGCTCACCTGATTTTCCAGCAGCCGCACTTCGCCCTCCAGTCGATTAATCTGGTGACGCACATGGGTCAGCTGATTTTGCACGGCAAGCAGGTCGCTGAGGTTGCCGCTTTGTGCCAGCAAACGCAGCAGTGCTTCTTCTTCCATACGCAGGGCTTCCAGCTGTGCGGCCATGTCATTGTGCTGCATGGTGACATCGCGCACCCATTCGTTCAAGCTGGTCACACGGGTGTAGTCATCGGCAAGGGCGGCGAGGAAATTGTCGAGAGCATCGGCGGGGATGCGCAAGGTGAGGTTCGCGTTGCGGCTCCAGCTGTGTTCATTCATGCTGGAGTTTTGCACATGGCCGCCTAATTCACGCGCCAAGGCTTGCACACCGGTGAAGAAAGCCTCGAAGTTGCGGGTTTCCACGCTCACGTTTGCGTCGCGAATGAGCATGCGAGTAACTTCTTCGGCGATGGGATCAGTGGCATTGGTATAGATAATGGAATCTGCGGGCATTTGGCTAGAAATTGCTTGGCGCATGGTTAGGCCCGGGATGATCTCTTCGTCCATGTCTCCACGCCAGTCGCTACTAGCGTAGAAGCTTCTTGTAGTCGTGCGAACACCGACAGCGGAATCGCGCAGCACAGCAGGTGCGCCGTAGGAGAGGAAATCGTTTTGTTCATGCATGGCGTTTCGTGCCACGGGTTGGCTGCCGCAGGCGGCGAGCAGGGCAAAGCTGAGCAGGCAAATGGCGAGGACGGTGAGTTTCTTGCGCATGGGGGTGCTCCTTTCGGGTGATTATTCTGGTTGGTCGGTTGTGGATTGTTGCTTGCGTTTCAGCATGATTTTATGGCGCACAAATAAAGCAGCGGCAGCAATCGCGCCAAAGAACACGATAAACGGCAGTGCAATAAACAACGCTGCGCCCACTGCACGTAGTCCGCGCCCTAGGGCAAACAGGCTATTCACAAACCCATCCCAAGTGCGGCGGGCAAAGCCGCGCTCGTCTTCGTCATCGTCCTCTTGCAATTGGCTGAACTCGGCCACCTCTTGAATGGTCATGTTCACGGTGCTCAGCGTCACCTGCTCCTGCATGGTGCGCGCCAAGCTTTCCAATGTGTTGATTTGATGGCGCAGGCTGGTTAGGCGGTCTTGCAGCGCAAGCACATCCGCGAGGGCGTTGGTGTTTTCCAGCATGCGCAGCAGCGTAGTTTGTTCAGCGCGCAGCGCTTCTAGCTGGGCTTGTGTGTCGGTGTACTGTACGGTGACATCGCGCACGCTTTCGTTGAAGCGGGTTACACGCCCGTTTTCGCCCATTTGCCCGGTGAATTCGCGCAATCTCGCCGACGGAACGCGCGCGACTAGCGTGGCTTGGCGGGCTTCACGTCGGCCGGTGTAGCCGAAACTTGTGGTTTCGAGCTGTTGCACATGCCCGCCCAGTGCAGCAATCAATGTTTCAATGTCTGTCATGTATTGGTCGAACTCGCGGGTTTCCACACGGGCGGTTACATCGCGAATGAGCATGCGCCCGGCGTTGGAGGCGGATGGCGTGTCGTCGCTGTCATCAGCATCAGCAGGAGAGTCTTCGCCGTTGCTAGCACGAACGCGGGCACTTTGCAAAACTACCGCGCCATCGAGCTCGCCCGCCCATGCATAGTAATTGCCGTCGGCCTCGCCTAATGATCGATACATTTCTTGTCCGCAGGCAGCCAGCAACAGCGCGAAAGTAAGTACAAGAGCGGCCAGTGTGAGAATTTTTTTGCGCATGGTGATGCTCCTTTCGGGTTGTGAGATTTTTTATTGAGCGATAGCGTGGCGGAAGAATATATAACTGATTACGTCATTTTCAATGCCATAAGATAACCACCAGTTTTCAGCATCCCAGGGGACATTTGGTGGATATTCAGTCGCGATGAAGTATTCGGAGCCGTCCCCGTATTGTCTCAAACTTGCGCATGAAAAACTCTCCAGCACGGCTTGTGCGGGTGCACCAACGTCAATGTCGCGCGGTGGGGTGAGCGCCATGTTGGGCTGGTTGAGCCGAAACATACTCAGCGTTGCGGGCTGGGCAAGCAGCTCGTCTGACAACGTTTGCACATAATATATGTCGTCGCTGCCAATGTCCCATCGCACGCGTAGTTCTAAGAACGGCCAATCTTGCTCGGAGCTTTGCCACTGCGGCAGTTGGTTGTAAAATGAGATGAGTAGATCGCCGCCAAAGCTCATCAACAGGCTATACTCCACTGCGGGCATGCGGGCCACGAAATCGCCCACGGTGACCAGACCCTGTGTCATGTTGGCGATCTCTTGCGGCGTGAATGGAGTGGGTTCAGCCGACGCGACTTCAAGTTGAGTTGCAGTGGTGGGCGGTTCGTCGGTAGATTGTGGCGCGGCGCATGCAGCGAACAACAATGCCACAGTGAGCAATAGTGCGGTTGGCGTGAGAATTTTCTTGCGCATGGGGGCTCCTCTCGAATATATGATGGAGTTAGTATAGCATAGACGATGTGCAAAATCAATGTTGCTGTTGTATCCTTTTTGTGAATAATTGTGCAATAACAACAATTTGTCGTTGAGCGGGAGGAAATTCCTTGCAGATATGAAAAAAATAAGCGGCTACGTGTGCAGCCGCCTAGTTTATTCTGTTGCGCTTTTATACAATGGTATTGATATTTCGGACGAGCACAGCTCGTCCCTACACGAAATTGGGCCAAAGGCCCTTGGTTGCGGCTTGATTAACGTTGCGATAAAAAACTCCACGGCCTCGGGCCGCAAGCTCGTAGGGGCGACCTGTGGTCGCCCGAAGCAACACCATCATATCAATGCAAAGGCTTAAAACAGCCTATTCTGTTTCCACGTCGGGCTGCGCAATTTCCACGCGCACCATCGCCACACGCTTGTCTTCCACTTCTTCCACCACAAAGCGCAGATGTTTGTGTTGCACTTCGGGTTGTTCGCCTTGTTGCGGCAAATAGCCCAACTCGCTGATCACAAAGCCTGCAATGGTGTCGTAGTTGCCTTCGGGCAGCTTTACGCCAAGGCTTTCCTCCACTTCTTCCATCGGCGTTGTGCCATCCAGCCGGAAGGTGTGATCGTCCACTTGCTCAATGTCTTCGTCTTCGTCGTCATATTCATCTTGGATGTTGCCCACGATGGATTCCAGCACATCCTCAAGCGTCACAAGACCCGCTGTGCCGCCGTGTTCGTCCACCACAATGGCGATTTGCACTTTCTTGGCGGTCATCTCATTGAACAATTCATCGCAACGTTTGCTTTCGGGCACAAATACCGCCGGGCGCATCAGCTCACGCAAACAGGTGCCTTTGGGCAGCTTTTCGCCCACGAATTTCAGCAAGTCTTTCACATACACCACGCCAATGACGTTGTCGATGTCTTCTTCAAACACCGGCACGCGTGACACCCCTTCGGCAATGGCTGTAGCCACCAAGCTTTCCAGCGAATCACTTACGTCCGCACTCACGATCTCCGTGCGGTGGGTCATGATGCCGCCCACATCGGTGTCGTCGAGCTTGAAGATATTCTGTATCATGTCGTGCTGGGTTTCTTCAATCACGCCTTGTTCATTGCCTTGGTCTACTTTGGAGATAATCTCTTCCACCGTCAGCTCTTCGGGGGCATCTGGGTCAAAGCCAAACAAGCGCAGCATGCCCTTGGCCGAGGCAGAAACAATCCACACAAGGGGGCGCAATATGGCGGCAACGGCAGTGAGCGCGCCTGCAATGCCCATGGCAATGGCTTGGGGATATTTCAGCGCCACGCGGCGGGGGATTAGCTCGCCCAGCACGATGTTCAGGTAGGTCAAAATCAGCGTGATGCCCAGCGTGATGGCCATGTTTAGCACACCCAACCAAGGGTCAGCCACGCGGTTTTCCATCAGTCCCAGCAGCGGGTAGGTAAACGCCTGTGCAGCAATGGCGGCCGCCAAAAAGCTCGCTAGGGTTGTGCCCAGCTGAGTGATGGAAATGAGCTTGCTAGGGTCTTTTTTTAGTTTAGCGGCGCGGCGGGCTTTTTTGTTGCCCTCTGCGGCCAGACGTTCCAGCAGGCTTTCGCTGGCCGACAACACAGCCAGTTCGCTCATGGCGAAAAATGCATTTACCGCCGTTAGCACAAGCACCAACAGCGCAAGAATAATGATATTACCAGGGTCGGGATCCATATTTTCTCCTTTAGGAACAGTTCTTCATGCTAAAGCATAACATATTTTTCGGGGTTTGTCAAGAGAAACTCAACGGGCAAATAATCTGATCAGCCCCCATATCGGCAAAATAATGATGGCAGCTATCACAGCCATATAAAACAATCCAACCAGCAAGGCAGAAACGACCATTGCGACAAATGGTCCCGCATCGCCAAATAAGTTCGTGGGCAGCGTGACCAAAAGCCATAATATTGCGCTGTTAAACCAGCCCATCATCTTTCGCCTCCGTCACATGATAATCCTGCCCCGCATAGCGCACGACATCGCCTGCACGCAATTTTTTGCCGCGCATGGCGCACACTTCGCGGTTCACGCGCACCTTGCCGGCTTGAATCACATGCTTGGCCTGCCCGCCGCTTTCCACTGCGCCGGCAAGCTTGAGGAACGCATCTAGGGTAATGACCTCGCCACGGATTTCAATGGCGACGGGCGGGTTTTGTTTGAGGGTTACGGTGAGTTTTTTGTTCATCATTTACCATCCTGTCAAACGCATTGCAATTACCCAAACGGCAATGACCATTGGAGTCATCATTAGTAAAGTTGGCCATAGCACAACAGAAATTGCTACACGCAGTACCCTCCATATCGCATACAGCCCTCGCTGCACGGTGCACCACGTGGTAGAATACGTTTCGGCAATCGCGCTGCGGGGAAATTCTTGAATATACGGATGATTTCGATTGTACACCACCACAGAGAAGAAGGTGAATGGACGTGAAGCAAGATTAAAATGGAGTATTGCGTGAGGTGTTGTTGTTGAGCCCATGTAATCGCCATCACGATACCAACGAAAACCAATTGGGTCGCCATTGGGGATATGGGCCTGTAGGTTAAGATGCACGGGCACCCAGGGATTCCTTCCCCACAATGCCAATGAAGTGCGAAAGCTTGTGATATGCGGGGATAGTTCCTGCGTAATCACTGGGCGGCGAGGATCCGGTGGATATTCATCATGCGCCAGCGCGGGCACGGCAAGACCAGCCAGCAATGCTACGCACAACAACATGATAAGCATTTTTTTCATGGCAACCTCCTCAAAATAGAGACCGTAAGGGTGAGTGTTACGCTGAGCTTTTGTTCATGTTAACCAGCCAAATTAATAAAAAATCTAACCAATCCGGTCAGTGCTAGTATAGGCAGGGCGATGATGGCAATCAAAACGGCAACGTACAAAATCATAAAGGGTATCAACGCCCAAATCAGCGGTCCCGCAGGACCAAGCAGGTTTTCGGGCAGCATAAACAGCCAATCTAGCGCATGCAGCACCCAGCTGAACACGCTTGAAGTGCCTGCAAGCATTTCTTCAACTACGGATTGCCCTGACAATGCTGCCACTGGCATAGCTAGCCCAAACATCAACACCGCGCACAGCAACACAGCAAGCAATTTTTTCATGTTAATAATCTCCGTATCCCGCGAAATAGTTCATAAAAAGCAATCAGGATTACCACAAGGAACATCAGCAAAAAGGGTGCTAGTATCGCAATTAGCGGCCCTGCAGGGCCAAGCAAATTTTCAGACCATTGGATGAACGACCCCAGTATATTTCCGAGCCAACCACTCATATGGCAACCTCCTCAAAATAGAGCCACAGGGGCGGATTTGTATCCACCCAGATTTTATTTCATTGTATTATCCGCAAGCTTCTTTTCGCCAGACTTTACCCTGCGTTCAAGCTTTTTGATGTCCTCTGCGGGCGGCAGTTCTTCGGGTCTAATGTTACGATTGCCAAGCATTTCGCGCACGCTTGCATTGTTTTGCACGTGTTCTTGGGTAATGGCTGGTTCGCCGTGCACGTTGTTTGCTTCAACGTTGTGGTTAGTCATTTCGGCGGCCAAGTTTTTGGCGGCGATGGTAACGGTGGGAAGGAAATCTGCAAGTGGTCTGCCGTTGCCAACGCCGAGCCTGTCTTTCATCTCTTGTGTGGTATGGCCGCCAAACAATGCGCTGTCGCCTTTCGAACGGATACGTGCAAAGCCTTTGTCGTCCACGCCGCGTTCATAGATATTCTCAGAAAGCCTTTTTTCGGCTTCGCGCAGTTTTTCGCGGGCTTCCATGCGCGTAATGAGATTGAGCCTATCTTCAATTAATTCTTGCTTTCGTGTTTGCAGGGCGAAGTAGGTTTGCGCAAAGGCGATTTCCTCTTTGCGCGGGTCACCGTTTTGCGCAATGAGATAACAAGCATAGCGCGTCAGCATCACATCATCAATTTCACGTTCTGCGCTGGAGCCGATCTCGACCATTTTGCCGATGCTGGCAAAATGGTCACTGACGGCATGACCGCTTTTTTTACAAGCCTCTTTTGCACGTTCAACCGATTCATGAAAACGACGCCATTGCGTATAACCAAGCACAACCTGCAATTCTCTTGCAAGCCAAAACTCAACACGGCCATCTTCTGAAAAATGCGCAATGCTGTCAAATGTGGATTTTAGTGCGGTGATTTTAGTCCTATCCATTATCTACCCCTCCGGGAAAAACGCCTTGTGCACCGCTGCCACTGCAGCATCCGCTTTGTCTTGCTCAATCAGCACGCTAATTTTGATTTCGCTGGTGGCAATCATTTGAATGTTGATGCCCGCTTCATACAGCGCCTCAAACATCTTCGATGCTGTGCCGGGGTGGCTTTCCATGCCAGCACCCACCGCGCTCACTTTTGCCACGCTGGTGTCTTTGATGATCTTCGCGTTGGCTGTCAGGTCAAGCGCATGCAGAATAGCCACGGCTTCGTCGGCGTGGGCACGCGCCACGGTAAAGGTGATGTCCTTGAGGTCGTCGCGGCCCACAGATTGCAGAATGATATCCACGTTGATGTTGCGGGCAGCCAGTTTGCTGAAAATTTTAAAGGCCATGCCGGGCACATTCGGCACACCAACGATAGACAGACGAGCGCAGTCAGCATCTTTCGTTACACCGCGCACAAGCATTTTTTCCATAGCAATTTTCTCCTTTACAATCGTACCAGGTTTGTTTGAATAGCTGCTGAGCACTTCCATTTCCACGTTGTATTTCTTGGCCATTTCCACCGAGCGATTGTTCAGCACTTGTGCGCCCAGCGTGGCAAGCTCCAGCATTTCGTCATAGGTAATTTCGTCCAGCTTCACTGCGCCGGGCACTTTGCGCGGGTCACAGGTATAAACGCCGTCCACGTCCGTGTAGATTTTGCAGCGGTCGGCATGCAGGGCAGCGGCCAAGGCAACAGCCGTGGTGTCACTGCCGCCACGCCCGAAGGTTGTCACGTCGTCATACTTGCACAGCCCTTGAAAACCCGCCACAATGATGATGTTCTTGCGGTCCAGCTCGCGGCGCAAGCGTTCGGTTTGAATGCCTTTGATGCGTGCAGCGCCATAGGCCGAGCTGGTTTGAAAGCCCGCCTGCCAGCCCAGCAGCGAAACTGCCGGATAGCCCAGCTCTTGGCAAGCCATGGCCAACAGCGATGCCGAAATTGTTTCGCCCGCGGACTGCAATACGTCCATTTCGCGTTTTTGCGGCTTGTTGGTAATTTCTGTGGCTTTTGCGATTAAATCGTCTGTCGTGTCGCCCTGTGCAGACACAACCACGATAACATCGTTGCCTTGTTTGTAGGTGTCGGTAATAATACGCGCAACATTCATCACGCGTTCATGGTCTTTGACGGACGAGCCGCCGAATTTCTTCACAATCAGGGACATAGGATTCTCCTTTGGGTTTTGGTAGGGACTCTCGTTCAGGCTTTTCGTCACCCTGCATAGAACACAGCGAAGCGACTTGCGCTTCGCAAGGGGTTACCAGAAAATGCCCGGCGGCAATCCGCCGAAAATATCAGGCGAGGGCGCAGTGAATAGCGCATTGGCTTCTGCAGCGAATGCCACAACACCAAGCACAAGGGCAATGGCCAACACCAAAATCAGCAGTCGCAGCAGCAGATTAAACACAGCAATCACAATGCCTGCAGTGGCCAGGTTTTGTCCGTCTTCGTTGAGTTCCTGGCATTTTTTGTGCGCCATAAAACTCAAAATCAGCCCGGGGATAGGGGACAAAAACGCACACGCAAAGCCCGCAATGGCCATGTTGTTCATGGCTTTTGGCTCTGGAGCTTGTTCATATTCAAATGCAGGCAGTTCGGTTTGTTCCGTGTTTGGGTTGTCATAAATGGGCTCGTTCATGAGTGTTCTCCTTTTTAACACATTATAGTCAATTAATTAAGAGATACCACCTTCACCCCTCGCGGCTCGGGGAGTTCTCGCTTGGGTCGTGCCTTCAAATAGTCAACATAACGATAACCAGCATGTAGGGGCGGCTTGCAAGCCGCCCGCGATAACCACTTAACCCAACATTTTTGCCCGGGCGGCTTGCAAGCCGCCCCTACATGCTGACGATAATTTGCTTTTGGGTTCAACTTGTTCATTGAAGACACGCTCTCGGGCAGACTGAGGAATTCTTTTCAAGGCGATACTTTATCTCAAATAAGTTATACCGCCAAACCATTCATAATGAAAGTAGGGATTGTCTATCATTTCATACGCTATATCCATCGCCCAGCCAATAAACGCGAAAATCATCACCCAGGTCAAAATCATGCGAATGATGGAAATGATGATGCCCACAATGGCTAACCCACGGCCGCCTTCGTTGCGGCTTTTGGTTTGGCTCAGCCCAACGCAGCTTAAAATCAAGCCCAACGTTGGGAAGATGAACGCCAGCACAAAGCCTGCAATCACCATGTTGTTTAGCTTTGGCGGGGCTATGTATTGCGGCGCATAGTTTTGCTGCGCATGGGGTTGCTGGTAATTATACACCGGGGCAAACTCAGGCTGAGCGGGCGCAGCGGGTGCAGGAGCTTGTGCGCCACAGCCGGCGCAGAATTTGTTGTTGGTTTCAATGGGGCTTGCGCAGTGTTGGCAGTTCATGGTTGTTCTCCTTTAAGTGTAATTGCAGGGTTGGCAATTTTGCACCGAGAATCATATCTTCAACCCCGGGCGGCAAAATTGCCGCCCCTACAGGTTGCAAATAATCTAACACGCCTCAAACTCCGCCACGCGCAACACGGTCTTCACGTCAAACGCAGCGAGTTTTTCCATAATTTCGCCATGTTTCCCACGCGCAGTCACAAACACAATCTCGCCATTGCCTTGCGCAACCACTTGCGCGCCGGGCAGTGCTGCGTCGCCTGCTGCACGCACATAAAGCCGCACGCATTCATCTTGTACCGAGGCAATAATATCGGGATCATTGGGCAGCCAGTCGAACACGCGGCGGCGTTCGGTGTGCTTGGCGCAGTCGATGATATCTGCCACCACGGCACTCGCGGTGGGCAAGCTGCCCGCGCCGCGGCCATGGAACATCACGTCGCCCACAGCATCACCGCGAATGAGCACGGCGTTGTATACATCTTTCACGTGAGAAATCATGTGGCTATGCGGCACCAGCATGGGTGCAACCACCAGACTGATGCGGCCATCGTCAAGCTGTTGTGCGCGGCCAAGCAGTTTAATGTTATGTTTGAACATGGCGGCATATTCCACATCTTCCGCCGTGATGCTTGTAATACCTTCGGTGTGCACTTGCTCGGGGTAAACATGCTTGCCATAGGCAAGGGTGGCCAAAATGCACAGCTTGCGGCAGGCGTCATGACCTTCCACATCGGCTGTGGGGTCAGCTTCGGCATAGCCGAGCTCCTGCGCTTGCGCCAATGCATCGGCAAATGCCATGCCGTCTTCAATCATGCGGGTGAGGATGAAATTCGTGGTGCCGTTGAGAATACCTGCCACTTCGCAAATGTGGTTTGCGGCAAGGCATTGCGACAGCGGACGAATCACGGGGATGCCGCCGGCCACACTTGCCTCAAACAGGAAGTTGGCGTTGTGCGCCTTGGCCGCTTGCATCAGTTCATAGCCTTTGGCGGCCACCAGCTCTTTGTTGGAGGTTACCACGCTTTTGCCTGCTTGCAGGCAAGCAAGCACGCAGTCATAGGCAAATGTAGCACCGCCCATGCACTCAGCCACGATTCCCACGGTGGGGTCGTTGAGAATCACACCAAAATCGCTGGTGATGATGGCTTCGTGTTCGTCGCCGGAAAAGCTGCGTTTGTCCAGGATATGCGTGAGCTGCATGGCTGGTTGCGTGCTGCGTTCGGCATAGCTTGCGCCGTTTTGCGTCAGCAGTTGCGCCACGCCAGAACCTACCACGCCATAGCCGAGAATTGCAATGTTCATCTTGTTCACCCTTGTTTTCATCAATATTAACTTTCATTATAGCACAAAATGCGCGCGAGGTCAAGGGGTTTGCGTGCGAAAATGTTGGGTTAAGGTATTTTCTCGGGCGGATTGACATCCGCCTCTACATTTCCCCAAACCACTCTGCTTTACGTGCCACACCGCTTTTCACCGCGGCTTGCGCCACTGCGTTAGCAACGGCTGCCGCCACAGTTTTATCAAGAGCACTGGGGATGATATACTCCGCGCATAATTGGTCATCGCGCACATGTTGTGCAATGGCGTGGGCTGCTGCAAGCTTCATTTCTTCGTTGATGTCACTGGCCAGAACATCTAATGCGCCGCGAAACACCCCGGGGAAAGCAAGCACGTTATTGATCTGATTGGGGAAATCGCTGCGCCCGGTGCCCACCACGGCAGCACCCGCTGCTTTGGCGAGGTCAGGCATAATCTCCGGCACAGGGTTAGACAGCGCAAAGATAATCGGGTCACGGTTCATGCTCTCTACCATGGCTTGACTCACGCAATTCGGCGCAGAAAGTCCGATGAACACATCTGCGCCGCGCATGGCATCGGCCAACTTGCCGCAGATTTTTTGTGGGTTAGTGATGGCTGCCAGCAAGCCCTTTTCGCCGCCGCTGTTCTCGTGGATGACGCCCTCGCGGTCGCAAAGGATGATATTCGCCATGCCGCAGTGCAGCAATAATCTTGCTGTGGCAATGCCCGCCGAACCCGCGCCGTTGATGACTACCGTGATGTCTTCGGGCTGCTTGCCGGTGAGCCGCAGCGCATTGAACATTGCTGCCAGCACCACGATGGCGGTGCCGTGCTGGTCGTCGTGAAAAATGGGGATGTCACAGCAGGCTTTCAGTCGCCGTTCAATCTCAAAGCAGCGCGGCGCGGAGATATCTTCGAGATTAATGCCGCCGAAGCTGCCCGCCAGCAGGCGCACGGTGTTCACAAACTCATCCACATCTTTCGAGCGCACACAAAGCGGCACGGCATCCACGCCGCCGAATGCCTTAAATAGCACTGCCTTGCCTTCCATCACGGGCATGGCGGCTTCGGGCCCAATGTCGCCCAGCCCCAGCACAGCGGTGCCGTCGGTGATCACTGCAACGGTGTTGGCGCGGCGGGTGAGGGCATAGCTTTGGGTGATGTCTTTCTCTATTTCTAGGCAAGGCTGCGCCACGCCGGGGGTATAGGCGAGAGATAAGTCCTCGCGGGTTTCCACTGGCACGCAGCTGACCATCTCGATTTTCCCCTGCCATTGCGCGTGGCGTTTTAATGATTCTGCGGCGTAATCCATAATATAGCTCCTCGTGTTATAATCAATGATACAATTGCCTGCCCATGCAATCCACCGCGACCACTAGCGGCATATTGCATATAGTTAGCCGGACAATTGCTTCTGTACCTAAGTCTGCAAAAGCGACTGGCTCAGCGTGCGACACACATTGTGACAGCAACGCACCCGCGCCACCAACCGCCGCCAGATAAACCGCCCCATGCTCGCGAATCGCATCAATCACCGCCGAGTTGCGTGCGCCCTTGCCAATCATCACCCGCAGGCCTGCTTGCAGCAGCGCAGGCGTGTAGCTATCCATGCGTGTGCTGGTGGTTGGCCCAATTGAGCCAATCGCCCTGCCGGGCGGCGCGGGACATGGCCCTGCGTAATAAATCGCCTGCCCACGCAGGTCAAATGGCAGCGGTTCACCGGCAGCCAGTAAGTCTGTCAGGCGTTGGTGTGCCGCATCGCGGGCGGTATAGATTATGCCGCTCAACAACACGCTATCGCCCACGCGCAGGCGCTGAATGTCTTGCGCAGCAATCGGGCTTGTGATGTGCATGGGCTCCTCCCTTTCTGTTCTTTTTTTGCAAAAAAAGAACCAAAAAAACCTATGCCGCTCCGCGGGGGATTTTTATGAACTGCGTAGGTGTTGCCAAAGGCTCCACCGCTTGCGGGGGAGCTGGCACGCGTAGCGTGACTGAGGGGGCGCCACACGTATCAGCGAGAAGGCTCGCGGAGCGATTGCGGACTTGCGTCTAGTACATCCGCTTGCATCAACAAGAGGCACTACAACACCGCCGAACAGTGCCGCGTGGCGTGGCAGCCAATGTTCACCGCCACAGGCAACCCCGCAATGTGTGTGGGATATATCTCAATGTGCACCGCCAGTGCAGTGGTGTTGCCGCCAAAGCCCGCAGGGCCAATGCCTAGCGCGTTGATTTGCGCCAGCAATGCTTGTTCAACCTGTGCCCAAGCGGAGACGTCGTGTGTGCTGCCGACTTCACGCAGCAAGGCCTGTTTGGCCAGCAGCGCGCATTTTTCCATCGTGCCGCCCACACCCACGCCGATGATCATCGGCGGGCAAGCGTTTGGTCCAGCGGCCTTAGCGGTTTCCAGCACAAACTGCTTCACGCCATCCAGTCCATCAGAAGGATTAAGCATGCGCAGAGCGCTCATGTTTTCGCTGCCAAAGCCCTTCGGTGCAACAGTGATGTGCAACTCGCTGCCCGGCACAAGCTCAACGTGAATGACGGCAGGTGTGTTGTCGCCGGTGTTGATGCGGTCGATCGGGTCGCGCACCACACTGTTGCGGCAATAGCCTGCGCGATAGCCTCGCCGCACGCCTTCGTGTATCGCCGCGGTCATGCTGCCCTGCACATGCACCTGCTCGCCCAGGCGAACAAACACCACCGCCATGCCAGTGTCTTGGCAGATGGGCAGGGCTTCGCGCTGTGCGATGTCGGCATTTTTCAGCAGAACATCAAGGCTGTTCACCGCAAGGGGCAGGGTTTCACACGCGTGCGCTTGTGTGAGTGCTGCGCGGATGTCCTCGCCCAAGCAGGTGTTGGCCTGCACGCACAGCTGCGCCACAACATCGGTGATTTGCGCGGCTTCAATGAGTCGTATTGTTTCAAGCATGGTTTTGTTCCCTCGCACATTCCTGCGAAATTAAGCAAAAAGATGCTCATCACATTGCAGTGACGAGCATCTTTCAATAGCATATCAAATTATTGTGCAAAAGTCAAACAAAATTTTTGTTAGCCCCAAAAATACCAGACTGCGACGCCAACGCCAATCACGGCCACCACAGCGGCAATGCCGCCGAGCACGAACCACATGTGGTCAGCAAACCAGGTGACACCGAATTGGAAGGGCATGGTTACGTTGGTGGCGGCAACCGAGCGGCGCGCAGAGCGCACTATATTGCCCATTGCGCGTGACAGACGATTGATGTCGCTGCGACTGAGGGCAGCAACGGTCGTCCCACCGTAAAAGAATTGATCAAACAGTCCATCCATCGCGGCGTCCATTTCGTTTATCAGCGCCGTTGCCGCAGCTACGGAAATTTGACGTGCAGCAACCCCCGCAAAAATCGCTGCTTCTAGAGATTGAAGATCCACAAGGTGTTGCGCAAAGCGCACATAAGGCAGGCCAACATAGCGGAATACAATGTCCGAGCGTTGGCTCGGGGTGGCAGTTGCCAACTGTGCACGAAAGCTTTCATGCGAGCGCCCGCGGCGCAATGCGTTGGCAGGTGCGTTGGTTAGAATTGAAACTACCGAGTTCCTCGCAGCAGATTCGGGAATGATGCGTCCTTGCGCTTCGCTTCGGTCAAAGCTGGGCAAACCGAAGTCCACTGCGCTTGCGTTGATGCCCAACACGCCAAACAGCATCACGGTCGCCAGAAACAAGGCTAACAGTTTTTTCATGAGTATGTACCTCCAAACAAAATTTATTGTGCATATCTGCACAAGCACCAGTATAGCACATAAGTTACGTCAAGTCAAGCGGAAAATTCAAAAAGACGCCCATCACGCACAGTGATGAACGCCTTTGCGCTGATTGAAGTGATTTTTACTTAGGCCATGAAGATGAACCACGCGCCAACAGCGGCGACTGCAGCAGCAATGGGGGCCCAAAGCCACCAGAAGTTGCCGCCAACCCAGCTAAAGAACGCAGCAAAGAAGCCCAGTTCGCCGTGATTGCGCAGTGCGCGTGAGATGTCGTTGTTCAGGGTGTTCAACGCACGATTAAGCTGCAGCTGTGTTTCGGCGCGGGCGATGGGAGCTTGAGCATTCTCAAGTGCCGCGAGAACATCAGGTGCTACGCGAAGATATTGCAAGAAAGACAAGTTGAAAAAAATGTCCATGTAGCGATCAAAGCGGCGATCGATGCCCCTGGGAATGCGATCTTCATTGGCTGACCACAGCCGACGTTGGGGCGCGTTGTCTGCCACAAAGTCTTCCAGGCACGTCCAGTTTTCGAGCATAAACAAGGCTTCGGCTTCGGTGAACATCAGGGATTCGTCACTCGTTGCGGTTGCGCCAACCGCAAACGCGCCAAGCAACATCAGGGTTGCCAGAAACAACGCCAACAGTTTTTTTGCCATGATATGTTCCTCCAACATACATAATTTGTTGTGCATGGTTGCACGAACAGCCTTAGTATAGCATCTTCGTTGGGTCAAGTCAACAGGTGGATGTTGGGGGTTTTGTCAATATTGCACAAAACAAACCCTCGCCAATCCCACGAAAAAAATTCCCATTTTCGCAAAAAAGTTGTTGAAATTCACCGCGCGATGTGTTACAATAGAAGGTAGACTGAATACAGGAGGATAAAACACTTGAATATTCGTAACATCGCACTGGCCGGACACGGCGGCCGCGGCAAAACCACCCTAGCTGAAGCCATGCTCTATCTGGCCAAAGCAACTGATCGCCTTGGCCGCGTGGGTGACGGCAACACCACCATGGATAATGACGCCGAAGAAAAACGCCGCCTGGCCTCCATCTCGTTGGGCCTTGCGCCGCTGAATTGGAACGGCACCAAAATCAACATACTGGACACCCCCGGGCTATTCGACTTTGCCGGCGAAGTGGCACAAGCCGTGCGTGCAGCTGAAACCACCGTGATTGTGGACGCTGCCGGGCATGGCTATAGCGTGGGCACCGAAAAAGCCTTCAAAGCTGCGGCACAACGCGGCACGGCTGTGATGTTCGTGCTCAGCAAGTGTGATGCCGAAGAGCGCGATTATATGAAAACCTTCAACGCATTGCGTGAGGAACACGCCACCGAGGCTTGCCCTGTGGTTGTGCCCATCATGCAAGGCGGCAAAACCACAGGTTACGTGGACTTCAGCAGCGGCAAGGCTTTCAAGTATGAAAAAGGCAAAGCCAGCGAAATTCCCATGCCGGACGACGCTGATGTGGAAATGCTGCACGAAATCTTCAAAGAAACCGTGGCAGGCGCAGACGACGCATTGATGGAAAAATTCTTTGAAGGCGAAGCGTTTACCGCAGAGGAAATTGCCGCTGGGCTGGCCAAAGGTGTGGCTGAGCGCACCATTTTCCCTGTGTTTGCGCTGGGTGGATATAGCACCGATGCTGTGGATTTATTCCTCAATGCCGTGGCAGCCATTACGCCTGCCCCCACCAACGAGGGCGTGACAGACAGCGGCCTGAACGCCATTTGCTTCAAAACGGTGGCCGACGCATTCGTGGGCAAAATGAGCTACTTCAAGGTTGTCACCGGCACGCTCAGTGCCAGTGAGCCTGCATACAACGCTCGCACCGAAGAAAGCGAGCGCATGGGCAAAATCATTTCGCTTGTTGGCAGCAAGCAAAGCGACGTAGCCAGCATCGTTGCCGGCGACATTGGTGTGGTGACCAAACTCACCGGCTTCAAAACCGGCGACACCCTCACCAACCAAAAAAATCCGCAAACGTTGCAGGGCATCAGCTTCCCCGCGCCGTGCCTAGGCATGGCAGCCAAAGCGCGCAAAAAGGGCGAGGAAGAAAAAATCGGCACCGGCATGGCGCGCTTGATGGAAGAAGACAAAACTCTCAAGTTCGAAATCAACAAAGAAACCAACGAACAAGTCATTTTGGGCTTAGGCGACCAACATCTAGATGTTGTAATGTCCAAGCTGAAAAACCGCTTTAGCGTGGAAATTGACTTGACCATCCCGCGCGTGGCCTACCGTGAAACCATCCGCAAAACCGTGGAGAAACAAGGCAAGCATAAGAAACAATCTGGTGGCGGCGGGCAGTATGGCGACGTGCATATCCGCTTTACGCCCTGTGAAGAAGACTTTGTGTTCGACAGCAGCGAAGTGGTGGGCGGCAGTGTGCCCAAGCAATTTTTCCCTGCGGTGGAAAAAGGTCTGCGCGAAAGCATCAGCCGCGGCTTTGTGGCCGGCTACCCCATGGTAGGCGTGAAAGCCAATTTATACTTCGGTAGCTACCACGCGGTGGATAGCAATGAAATCGCCTTTAAAATGGCGGCGCAGGTTTGCTTCCGCAACGCCATGCCCGAGGCAGCAGTTACAATTCTTGAGCCAATCGGCCTGCTCAAGGTCATTATGCCTGACGAAAAACTGGGCGACATTATGGGTGACATCACCAAGCGGCGAGGTCGCGTGCTGGGCATGGGGGCCGCCGACGAGCCCAAAATGCAGCAGCTTGAAGCCGAGGTTCCCATGGCTGAAATGGGCGACTTTGCCACGGCGTTGCGCAGTGTTACCGCTGGGCGCGGCAGCTTTAGCGTGGAGTTTGCGCGCTATGAAGATACCCCTGCCATGGTGCAGCAAAAGGTGATTGAAGAAGCGGCTAAACGCAAGAGCGAAGAAGACTAAAGTCGCTTCATTGTGTGCGATCAAAACCCCATCAATTAATTGGTGGGGTTGTTTTTATAGTTGGATAACTAGTAACATACCCATAGCCAGCATGTAGGGGCGGCTTGCAAGCCGCCCGTGATTCACATGGCGCTCGAAAGAGGTCGGGCGGATTTTGCATCCGCCCCTACATCTCGCCCAAAGTTCCGCTGTTGTTATCGTCTTAAGCTCCCAAGCTCCTTCCCTTGGAAGGAGCTCCCGACCTCGGGGAGGGTGAGGAAGGCTCGCGGAGCGAGGATTTTGCAAGCGTGTGTGAAAACATGGCGATTGATTATCGCCCCTAGGCAGGCTGACTATTTAAAGACACGGCCTACAGGTTACGGTTCTCTTCAACTTTGGTGAATTTGTCAATATATTCTCGTGAATGAACCGCTTGCCAAGCCGCCGCATAAGATGAACCAGAGTGTTTTTACCAAATTCAAAATGAGGGCATTACCCATGCAAAACAATTGGAATAGTTGCGTCTGCGTAACGAGAACGCCTTGGGGCTGTTGGCGGGTTGTTGGCTGCAGTCCCTGTCCCCAGCCTTGCCTTGGGCCATGCAAGCCATGCGTGCCATGTTATGGCGGCCCATGTCGCGGTTGCCCGCGACGTTGGCGGCCACGCCCAAACCCCTACTATGGCGGCTATTACGGTGGTGCGGAGTTTTTCGTTGGCGATTATCGGGATTTTAGCGAAATTGAACGTTTGCCGGACGAACCTGAAGATACATATGAAGGGGAATTGCATATGGTCCACACGATGGCGCGCACGGCAAAAGAGATTTTTTAATAGGAGAGTTTATGGATGTTAGTGAAACCGAGAATTTTTCATAGCTTTTGGAGCAAACCGCTGTTGCAAAAACGATTCGGCCAGCCCGTGGCCAAGCAGCTTGAGTCCACGTTGTTGTTCACCACCATTGGGGTGATTGCGGCCAAGCGGCTTGGCATTGAAATTGTGTTGCACACAGATGACTTTGGTGCAAAATTGTTTCAGCAAGTGCCCTATGATCAAGTGTATTTAACGCTCAACGGGCACGATATCGATGCTCAGTTTTGGGCAAGCGGAAAAATGATTGCCATGGAACATGAGCCGCTTGGTTCGTGTCATTTAGACCTGGATGCGTGGGTGAAAGGCGCAAGGTGCCGCGATCTTGTGTTTGGCAGCACAACAGATCTTGTGGTGCAAAGCGTGGAAGATGCCTTCAATGTTTATGATCCAAACAAAAAGTTTGTGTTTGACCAAGGTGGTGTTGATATTTCCGGGCACATCGACATGAGAAAAGCCCGAAAAAGCGTGGAGGCGTATAATTGCGGCTTGGTGCGCATCAATAACCAGCAATTAAAAGACAAGTGGCTTGCGTTATATTGGAAGATTGTGCGCGAGCTTGACCGAAAAAAACCGCCGGGATTGCATGAAAGATATTGTATACCCGACTTGGTTGCGGAGCAATGGGCGCTTTTCCAGTTGTGCAAACAGCAGGGTTTTCGCGTGCAATGCATTTGTGATGGCTATAACCACCATCAAAAAGCAAAGGAAATTGGCTATGCACATTTGATTTCGGAGCATAAATATGCGATAGACGATGATCTCAGGCAAATCCTGCAACGATTGACGGCGCAACAGTGACCCCGCTCTCTCATCAACCTCATCAATGTATTGGTGGGGTTGATTTTTATTCAACCAAACATTGAAATTAATGCCAGCATTCAAAAAATAGGTTATTGTATTCCTTGTGTTTTTGATGTATACTGAAAACAAGGAGGGATTTGATATGCACCATACCTTTTCAAACAATCTGGCACGGCTACGCAAAGAGCGCGGGTGGACGCAAGAAAAATTGGCCAAGGCACTGGATCTTAGCTTTCAGGCGATTTCGAAGTGGGAAACAGCGCAATCCTATTCTGATATTGCATTGCTTCCGCGCCTGGCGGCGCTGTTTGAAACCAGCGTGGATTCTTTGCTGGGTTATGTTCCGACCAAAGCAAGTGCCACCAAGTATGAGCAACGCTATCAATGCGATGGGTATTATTGGGGTGTCGCTCCAAACCGCATGTGTTATGAAGTGATGCGCCTGATGCCGCCAACCAAGCCGCTGCGCCTGTTGGACATGTGCTGCGGCGAGGGCAAAGATGCCGTGTTCTTTGCCAACAATGGCTACATTGTTTCTGCATTTGACATCGCGCAATCAGGGCTAGACAAAGGCCGAAAGCTCGCAGAATGCAATGGCTGCGTGGTCAGTTTTTTCACGGCAGATATCCGTGAATTTATTCCTAACGATACGTTTGATATTATCTACACTTCAGGTGGATTGCTTTATTTTGCACCGGACAAGCGCGAGGAAATGATGAGCATCTACAAGCAAAAGACCACGCCCGGCGGGCTGCATGCCGTGAACACATTTGTTGAAAAACCATTCATTGCCCGCGCGCCAGACAGCGAGGACAACGAGCATTACTGGAAGTCCGGCGAGTTGTTTTCGCATTATCAAAACTGGCGTTTTCATGTTGCGTTGGCGGAGCAAATATTTGATTGCAACAGCAACGGACATGGCGGGTCGCATCAGCATTGCATGGACACGCTGATTGCGCAAGCCCCGCATGAATGAAAGAAGGTGCCGGCATGAACAAACCCGTTTCCCAAGAAAACATCGCACGCTTCAGTGGTTACACGGATGTTTATAACGCCGCACGGCCCGTGCCGCCTGAAGTAATCAAGCAAAGCATTTTGCTGTACGCATCAACGCCGCAAGTGGTTGTTGATATCGGCAGCGGCACAGGGCTGAGCACGCAAATTTGGCAGGGCGTGGCACCGCAAATCATCGGCATTGAGCCAAATGATGACATGCGCAATGCCGCGCAGCCCAGCGAGGGCATTGAATATCGCGCGGGCTACTCGAACGAAACTGGTTTGCCCGATGCCTGCGCCGATATCGTAACCATTTCGCAGGCGTTTCATTGGATGGACATCGACAGCACGCTTGAAGAAGTGCATCGCATACTCAAACCCGGTGGCATGTTTGCGGTGTATGACTGCGACTGGCCGCCAGCGGTGCATTGGCAGGTTGAGTTGGGCTATAAGGCTCTGCAAAGCAAATGCGATGCGCTGAACTTTGCGCAGGAAAAACACGCAACCCGCAACGACAAAGGCAGTTATATCGCGCGGTTTAATGCGTTTGGTAAGTTCAAGTTTGTGAAGGAAGTCGTGTGCCACAGCGTGGAGCCCTGCACGCCCGAGCGCATGATTGGCATTGCGCTGAGCCAAGGCGCAATTCAAGATGCACTGAAACTTGGCGCGCCCGTGCAACCGGATATTGATGATTTTTGTAAGCTGGTTCGTGCGCATTGCCCCGCGCAGTTTGAGATTATGTTTTCCTATCGGCTGCGGCTGGGGATGAAATAGCGGGCTTGACATTTTGCGAAGGATGGGTTATAATATACACAAGCCTATCATGGAAAGGAGCCACGAAACATGGGAATGACAGATAAACAATATCAATCAATTATTGCGGCCATACTTGAACTGCTCAAAGGCTGCGAAACCAAAGAGGAAATTGAACAGGCCATTCGTGTGGTGCAAGCGTTCCAGTTTATCTCCAAAGAAAAATAACACGCAACCCCATCAAGCAATTGGTGGGGTTGACTTTTTTTGCGCCGTGCATTATAATGTATGCATACATGCGTGAGAAAGAGGTACATCATGAACATCAAAGAAACCACCGTCCCAACAATCACCATTCGCAAACTAACGCCCGATCTTGCGCAAGATTATGTTCACTTTTTCGATGTTACGCCCCACGATAATTTTGTGGACGAGCATAAATGTTATTGCGTGTGTTGGTGCAACGATGACTACGCAGGCAAAGATTTTTCAACCGCCGAAAAGCGTCGGCAATGTGCCTTGCAATATGTGAAAGATGGCAACCTCCAAGGTTATCTCGCCTATTGTGGCGATGAGGTGGTTGGCTGGTGCAACGCCAACACAAAATTAGATTGCCTGAAGTGCGCAAGCTGGCAATTGTTTATGGACTATGTGCCAGTGGAGCAAGCCAAGGTGAAATCCATCTTCTGTTTTACCATTGCCCCGCACATGCAACGCAAAGGCATTGCCACCATGCTGCTGGAACGCGCCTGCCAAGACGCACGCGCTGACGGCTTCGAATACGCGGAAACTTACCCGCACGCAGACTGGCAATCTTCGGCCTTTGGCGGCCATGTGGAGATGTATCGCAAAGCGGGGTTCACTGTCTACGCCGAAACGGAAAAAGGGCTTGTGATGAGAAAGGAACTAACATGAACATCGAAGAAAGCACTACCCTGCAACTAGACTTCACCAAGCTCAACACCGTGCAGGGGGTCATCCCCGTCGCAGTGCAAGACGCGCAATCGCGCGAGGTGATTCTCATCGCCTACACCAACGAACAAGCCCTGCGTGCTACCCAGCGCACAGGCGAGCTCGTGCTGTGGAGCACCAGCCGCAATGAGCTGTGGCACAAAGGTGCGGGGTCAGGCAATACCTTTGCGGTGGAGGAAATACGCGTGAACTGCGAGCAGAATTCGCTTGTGTATCTCGTACGGTCGAACGGCGGGGGCATGTGCCACACCAAAGATGCTGAGGGCATGCCGCGGCGCACATGTTATTATCGGCGGGTTGAGGGGGAGGAGTTGGTGCGAGATGAATGACTTCTGGCAAGCCATGGACCAACTGGTCACCGAGTGCGAGCTGATTATCGACCGCCCTAAAGGCAGCCGCCATCCCAAGTTCCCCAGTTTTGTGTATCCCCTTGATTATGGCTACCTGCACGGCACAAGCTCGGCCGACGGCGACGGCATTGACGTTTGGCGCGGCACGCTGGCGGGTGGTGAAATTAACGCTATAGTGGTGACTATTGACCTGTTCAAGCGCGATTCGGAAGTCAAGCTGCTGATGGGTTGCACGGAAGATGAAATCGAAACCATTTGCCGTGTGCTCAATGAAGTGCAGCATATGAAAGGCATTTTAGTGAGGAGATAACCCATGCTCAACCAATTTTCGCGCACCCAAATCCTCCTCGGTGAGGACGGAATGAATAAACTCACCCGCGCTCGCGTGGCCGTGTTCGGCATTGGCGGCGTGGGCGGCTACGCCGTGGAAGCCCTTGCTCGCAGCGGCGTGGGCACCCTCGACCTATTCGACGACGACCGCATTTGCATCACCAACATCAACCGACAGCTGCATGCCACCCATGCCACCGTGGGGCAATATAAAATAGATGCTGCCAAGGCGCGCGTGCTGGAGATCAATCCTGCTTGCGTGGTGAACACACACCAGATGTTCTATCTGCCCGAAAACGCAGAAGAGATTGACCTGACCTGCTATGACTACGTGGTTGATGCGGTGGACACCATGAGCGCAAAGCTTGACCTTGCTGAGCGGGCGTTTAAGCTTGGTGTGCCGCTGATTGCCTGCATGGGTGCGGGCAACAAGCTCGATGCCTCGGCCTTTGAGGTGGCGGATATTTTCGCTACCAGCGTGTGTCCGCTTGCACGTGTGATGCGCAACGAGCTGCGCAAACGCGGCGTGGGGAGCCTTAAGGTGGTGTACTCCAAGGAGCTGCCCGCTACTCCCGAGGAAGATGTGCGCACCAGCTGCCGTGCGAATTGCGTTTGTCCGCCGGATGTGTCGCGAAAATGCACACACCGCAGGGCGATACCCGGCAGTGTGGCGTTTGTGCCCAGCGTGGCGGGGTTGATACTCGCGGGTGAGGTTGTGCGGGGGTTGACGAAGGGAGTGCGCCAATGAAACAGTTGCGCGCACTCACTTGGCTGCAACTGACTGCTGCATTCTTGCTTGCTCTTGTGCCGCTAGAATTTTCTCAGCAAGCGGACTTCACTGGCGCGCCCATCAGTTCGGCCACGCCCCTGCGCAGCGTATTCTTTTGGCTGTCGATGGCCTTGGTGTGTGCGATAGTGGGTTTTGCCATTGCGATGATATTCCAGCTTAAACATGTGCGGCTAACTTGGCCGATGTTTGTGCTTCTGGGCGTGTTTGTGGCGCGGCACCTTGCCGGCAATCTGATTTTTCATCAACAGCCTGCCAACATGCGTGCCATGACGATCAACATGATGGTTACCACTGTGCTGATGCTGGCTTGTGTGGCCTTGGCTGCGGTGTTGTCGGCTCGCCACTTCAAGATTGTTCGTGCGCAGGGCGTGGGCGCTGCGGGGAGTAATACTCCCCGCCTATAACGATGAACCGCGGGGCGTGCGTGATACGCACATGAGTTCTATGCAACTTCGTGCGCGTATCACGCGCATCTCGCCGCACCACACGTTTTAGGCGCCGCAGCTTTGAAAAGCAGAGAAAATGACAGGTAACGCAATATGAAATTCAACGCACTGATACCCGAACTATCCGTCAGCGACTTAGTCGCTTCTAAGAAATTCTACTTAGACACGCTGGGCTTTACGTTAGAGTATGAGCGTGTTGAAAACCAGTTTGCGTTCGTCTCGTATGGCGATGCACAAATCATGCTGGAACAAGTAAACGGACACTGGGCAACCGGTGAACTGGAATATCCGTTTGGGCGCGGCATCAACTTGCAAATTGCAACGGATGATATTGAAACATTTCGCAACAAGCTCGTTGCACGTGGCTGCAAGTTATTTCGCGATATTGCTGAAGTAGACTACCGCGAAAACGAGACTTTACACAAGTTAAAAGAGTTTTTGGTGCAAGACCCCGACGGGTATTTGCTGCGGTTTTCTCAAGAATTAGTATAGGTGGTAATTCAATGACCAACGAAAAAATCGGCATCATCACATGCGCACATGCAACCAGAGACATGGATTGCTGCGCCGCACCTTGCCTGCGTGACTTGAACGAACACGCGGGCGACTTCGCGCAGCATCATGAGCATAAACCTGTGCTTGCGGGGATGCTCAGCTGTGCGGGCTGTCCGCCGCGTGGATTTCCCGAGAAGATTTTGCGTAAGGTGAACGCCCTAGCGGAGTTTGACATCACGACCATCCATTTTAGCTATTGCATGGTTGCGCTGTGCCCGTTTCTCAATCAATATATCGCGTGCATTGCCAAAGCGCACCCTGACATTCGCTTGGTGAAGGGCACGCATGCGTCAAACCTAGATGCGCGAACCTTTCGGGAGTATGTGAACACGGCCTGCAAGCATGGGCTGAACATGAACGACGTGATTAAACGCAGGGTGGTTGCCTATCAACAACAGGAGAGCAATGCAGATGAAAAAGTTTAAAGCTGCGGCGATTATTATTATCATTCATGGGGTTATTGAGATCGCCGGGCTCTTTGCGGTGCTGCCCATTTGGCTGGGTGCTGAAGCAGCTGACTGGGTTCCTTTTGCGCCGCCAGCGCCAGAAATTTTGATTGGTGGCGTGATTTGGGGTGTGATTCGCCTCATTGGCGGCGTTGGGCTGTTGAAAAATCGTAAGTGGGCATTGGTGTTGTCGGCAATCAGCTGTGCGATTGCGATGGCTGCGATATTTGATGTGCTGCCCTTTGGCTTGATGGATGCCGTGCTGGGCAGTGCCGCGTTGATGTTGATGCTCACGGGTTACTTTGGGCAAAAGAAAATTGTGGAGTGATTGCTAGAGTGGGATGCGCCCCCTCTACTTTATGAACGCTAAGGCGTCCAAAAGTCGCCGCGCCAACGCTGTGCAAGGGGAAAATTTCGTTCGCGGCGACAGCTCCCCCGCACGCGGTGGAGCCGCTCGGGGTTGTGCGTTGCTCTCGGTGGGATGTGGGGGGAGAGCGTCCTCGCTCTCCCCCAGGTTTTGATGAGACTCACGGGCGACCACAGGTCGCCCCTACGCGAAATTGCGCCAAAGGCGCTGAAGGGGTACTGCTTCGCACCTTTTTATTGCGTGATTAAATTGACGATAGGAGATAGCCATGGAAAAACTATATCAAATTGCACAGGGTCTTAACAAACGATTTCCTGATAGCGTTGACTCATTCAAGATGGCAACGTTTTTGCTTGAAGAATGCGGAGAAGTGGCAAGCGAAATCAGCTTGTGGGAAGACATGGGCGTAAAGCGCAAGAAGCACGGCGAACCCAGCAAAGAGAAGCTAGCCATAGAGATCATGCAGGCAGTTGTTGCGCTAATCAAAATCGCGGCTTATTATGAAGTGGAAAATGAGCTTGAAGCTTCGATCGACGCTTCATTGGCGCTGTTGAAACGTGAAGGCATGATTGATTAGCGGCTTGTACGTGTATGCTAGTAATATGAAGGATAACCACAATGAAAAAACTGCTCGCCATCTTGTTCGCGCTGTGCCGCGTGGTGCCCTTGCAACCGAAAAAAGTCGTGCTGCTGCGGCGTTTTCCGCAGTGGGGTAGCCTTGGCTTGCTGGGTGATTACCTGCGCGAAAACACCGACTTGCGTGTTGTGCCCATTGAACACTGGCGCAGGCTCAGCACGATTTATCATCTGGCCACGGCCGGCACGCTGTTTCTCAACGATGGCTTTTCGCCGCTGGCGAAATTCCCGTTTAGCCAAAAGGCTCGCGTGGTGCAACTGTGGCATGCTGACGGTGCGCTCAAACGCTGGGGTGCGGCGGCGGGTGAGCCGTTCCCCGAAAGTCATCGCTACACCCATGTGATTTGTGCAACCGAGGCGATAGTCTCGCACTGGGCGGCTGCTTTTGGTGTTGCGGAGGATAAAGTGCTGCCGCTGGGCTCGCCGACGGGAGATGCGTTGATGCGTGCACAGCGAAGCGACGGAGTGCTGTCACAAGTGTTATATGCACCAAGCCTGGGTGAACCTGTGCCGCTTGATTTGCCGAACCTGCATGTGCGCCATCACCCCAAAGTGCAGCCTGAGCAAGAAAGCTTGGAAGACCTGCTGTGCCGTTGCTGCTGTGTGATTACCGACATTTCGTCTGTGATGGTGTCGGCGGCTGCGTTGGATATTCCGGTGATTTTGTTTGCGCCAGATGAGGCTGTTTTTTTTGATGACATTCACGCACGCGCTCCCGGTGCCATTGTGCACACCGTGGACGAGCTGATGGATGAACTTGCCGCGCCGGGGGATTACTCGCGTGAGCGGGCGGCGTTTGCGGCGCATCACTTGGGTGTGTGTGACGGCGGGGCTTGTGCGCGCATTGCGGAGGAGTTGTTTGGGGAATGGTAATGGTCTTGCACGCGAGGAATTCTGCGGGGCGTGATACGCCCCGCCTATAACACATAAGAAGAAAGGCGAGCGTAATACGCTCGCGTATTCTATGCAACCCCGTGCGCGTACCACGCGCACCCCACCGCACATCGTTTTAGGCGGCGCGTATCACGCGGCGCAGCCTATATCGGCATCGATTTGCATAAAAACGACCTCGTAAGTTTGGTGATTCTGCGCATTGACAGTTATCCGCGCGTGTGCTACAATGACTATAACCAAATGAATGAGGAGTGTTTGCGATGAAAAAGTTACTTTGTTTCGCGCTGGCGCTTGTGCTTAGTGTGATGCTATTCGTGCCCGCAATGGCACAGGATTACCCTGAACAACCGCAATGGCCAACGTTGACGGTATACGGCTATGCGGGCTTTACCATCACGGTGGGCGACGCTGAGCCACAGCATATAGTAGGTAGCATTGCCTTGCAGGTTGAGCCGGGCACGTCCATTACGTTGACGAGCGACATGGTGCCAGAGATAGGGCTTGGGGGCGGGTTTTGGGGCTGGGAGTCATTTCCCTGGGGCGACAGCTGCGTTTGGGCCATGGAGCAGACCGTCATCTTCATCATGCCAGATGAAGACATGATCGTTTTTGAAGTTTGGCTTTCTATTTCGAACTATTTCTGCCGGTGGTACAGTACGACCACGCAGATTACAGCTGGCTTTTGGCGGTTTTTGAGCCCGATTTTTCATTGGCTTGGCAGATGGTTCTGCAATTGCGGGTTTATGGCTAGATAAAAGAACAATTTTGCATTGACAAGTCTCCTGTATTGTGCTATACTAGACATAGTACGGAGGTAGCTATGCAACATCAACGCAACAACACAATATTACTGCCGGGTTTCGTGGATTTGCATGTGCATTTCCGTGAGCCCGGTTTTTCCTACAAAGAAACGATAGCCACGGGCAGCACGGCCGCCCTGCGCGGGGGCTACATCGCTGTGGTGACCATGCCTAACCTCAAACCTGCGCCAGATAGCTTGCTCAACTTGCAGCAACAGCTGGATTTAATCAAGCTGCATGCGCAACTGCCGGTGATACCCACAGGCAGCATCACCATGGGGCAATTGGGGGCAGGCGAACTGAGCTGTATGGAGGAAATGGCGCCCCACGTATGCGGCTTCAGCGATGACGGCGTTGGCGTGAACGATGCCGCATTGATGAAAGAAGCTATGCTACGCGCGAAAAAACTGGGCAAACCAATTATTGCGCACTGTGAAGATTTAAGCTTTGGCGATGCACACAATTCCGCCAGTGAATACAAAGCACTTGAACGGGATTTGCAGCTGGCCGCACAAACGGGCTGTCACTATCATGTGTGCCATGTGAGCGCGAAAGAAAGCGTAGAGCTTATTCGCCAAGCAAAGAAAGATGGCGTTGCCGTGACTGCTGAAACTGCGCCGCATTATCTTGTGTTGTGCGATGCAGATGTGCTGCCCGGCGATGGCAACTACAAAATGAACCCGCCCATACGCGGCAAAGCTGATCAGACTGCGCTGCTTGAGGGCCTGATTGATGGCACGATTGATTGCATCGCCACGGACCATGCGCCGCACACTGCGCAGGATAAACTGAACGGCTGCCCTGGTCTTGTGGGGCTTGAAACGGCTTTCCCGGTGTTGTATACCAAGCTGGTGCGCGAGGGTGTGCTGACGCTTGACCACCTTGTTAATGCCATGGCACACAATCCGCGCGAGCTGCTCAAACGCTGGACAAGCCGTGTGTTTGGCGGCAGTGTGCTGTGGGATATACAAACGCCATATGTGATTGACCCGAACAGTTTCGCCACGATGGGGCATGCCACGCCCTTTGCGGGCTGGGAGGTGTTTGGCCAATGCCTGAATTGAGAAAAATCAACTTACTTGATGCAGCCAATCGCGCAGATTTGCTGACCTATCAAAACGTTGGTGAGCTTGACGGCCGCGCTCTGCATGTGCTGCAAGTGGAAAATCGCACGCTGGAGTTCCACACACATGAGTCGGACGAGCTGTTTTACGTGCTCGAAGGGCAGTTTGTGCTGGAACATGATGATGGCGCGATTGCGATGCAAACTGGTGATATGCTGATTGTGCCGCGCGGCACACGCCACCGCCCCGTTGTCACCACGCGTGTGAAATGCCTGCTTGGGTTGGGGGCGTAGAACGGCTCCGCAACGTGATGAGCTAAGCCGCAACCTGTAGGGGCGGCAATTATGCCGCCCGAAACCTTCAAAATATTTTTGTTAGTTCAACCCCGGGCGGCGTAATCGCCGCCCCTACAGCCCGATAAAGGAGAGACTATGCAAATTCTTGATTTTACCGTAACCGAAAACACGCAGCTTACGCGCGACATTTGGCGTATTAGCCTTGCTGAGCCTATGATAGACCACAGCGAAGCGATGGAGCCGCACCGCAGGTGCCCGCAGGTGGGGCAGTTCGTCAACCTGAAGATTGATGGGCTTTATCTGCGCCGCCCCATTAGCATTTGTGACTGGGAAGATGGCGTCTACACGTTGATTTATCGCGTGGTGGGGCAGGGCACTGAAAAACTTGCACAAGCCAAGCCGGGGCAGATCATCAATATGCTAACCGGGCTGGGCAATGGATTTACCATCATGCCAACGCAACGGCCGCTGCTGATTGGCGGGGGTGTTGGTGTGCCGCCGCTGTACTATCTGGCAAAAGAACTGGTGAAGGCTGGGCAACGGCCCATTGCGCTGCTGGGCTTTGCCAAGCAGGATGATGTATTCTACACCGACGAATTTGCTGCCGTGTGCGAAACGAAAATTGTGGTTGGCGGCTATGTGACCGATGAACTGCCCGCAGACTACGATGCGATCTACGCCTGCGGGCCTGAACCCATGTTGCGGGCGATTGACCGCACGGCAAAAGCGCTTGCACCCGGCCACGTGCAGTTGAGCTTTGAAGCCCGCATGGCTTGCGGTTTTGGCGCGTGCATGGCATGCACTTGCCGCACACAGCGGGGCTATAAACGCATTTGCAAAGACGGCCCGATTTTGACCAGAGAGGAAATTCAATGGCCGCCTCCCGCTTCGCGCGCTTGATTATGCTTTGGTATAAAGGAGAATCGTATGAACAACTTACAAGTTAACTTATCTGGTGTAGTGCTGCAAAACCCGGTGATACCCGCAAGCGGCTGCTGCGGCTTTGGGCACGAACTGCGTCCGTTTTATGACATTAATATTCTGGGTGGGCTGGCCCTAAAGGGCAGCACGCTTGAGCCGCGCTTTGGCAACGAGCTGCCCCGTGTGGCAGAAACCGCAGCGGGTATGCTCAACAGTGTGGGGCTGCAAAACCCGGGCATTGAGGCCGTGGCCAAGGCCATTGCGCCAGGTTTAGCTAAAGACTTCCACCAGCCCATCATTGCAAACGTCAGCGGATTTTCCAAGGAAGAGTTTGTGAAGAGCTGTGAAATTATCACGCAATGTGACGCAGTGCGTATCATTGAATTGAACATCAGTTGCCCCAATGTGCATGGCGGCGGCATGATATTCGGCACATGTGCGCAAACGGCGGCGGACATCGTGGCGGCATGCAAGGCGGTGGTGACCAAACCGCTTTACGTGAAGCTCACGCCCAATGTAACGAACATCGCCGAAGTTGCCAAGGCTTGCGAAGCTGCTGGTGCAGACGGCTTGTGTCTCATCAACACGTTGCTGGGCCTGCGCATTGACCTAAAAAAACGCAAACCTGTGATGGCCAATCAGCTGGGCGGACTAAGTGGTCCTGCAATTTTCCCGGTGGCGTTGCGCTGTGTGTGGCAGGTATATCAAGCCGTGCAGATTCCGATTATCGGACTGGGCGGCGTGTCGTCTGCCCGCGATGTGATTGAGATGATGCTCGCAGGGGCAAGTGCCGTGCAGGTTGGTGCGGCAAACTTGGTGAACCCCATGGTGTGCAAGGAGATTATCGATGACTTGCCCAGTGAGATGGAGAAACTGGGGATTGCGAGTTTGATGGAGATTGTGGGGGCGGCGCATGGGTGATGCGTATATTCGGACTTTCATTAACCCGCAACCTGTAGGGGCGGCAATCATGCCGCCCGCGCCTGCGGCGAGCAAGCCGCTTCGCTGTGCACGACGATAGTTTTGATACAAATCCCGGGCGGCGTAATCGCCGCCCCTACAGACAGAGAAAGAGGTAAATTTCATGCCCAAAGATGTAATTATCCCACTGGATTTCCCCAATGCGCAGGCTGCGCTAGACTTCCTCGCGCTATTTCCAGAAGGCGAAAAACCTTACGTAAAAACCGGCATGGAGCTCATTTACTCCAGCGGGTTTGAACTAGTGCGCGAGTGCAAGCGCCGCGGCCACAAAGTCTTCCTCGACCTCAAATTGCATGATATCCCCAACACGGTGCGCAACGCGTTTCGCGCAATGATGCAGTATAACGTTGATCTGATTAACCTGCACGCGGCGGGCGGCATTGAGATGATGGCTGCTGCGATGGAGGGTATCACCGCGCCGGATGGCACACACCCGATCGTCATTGCTGTGACGCAGTTGACCAGCACGAATGACACACGCCTGCGTGAGGAGTTGCTGATTGAAACGCCGATGGCCGAAACCGTGCTGCACTATGCGAAAAACGCAAAGGCTGCGGGTCTTTGCGGCGTGGTGTGTAGCGCACATGAAGCTGCTGCCGTGAAGTCTGCTTGCGGGCAAGATTTCGTGACGGTTACACCGGGCATTCGCTTTGCTGATAGTGCAGCGAATGATCAATCGCGCATCATGACGCCTGCGCAGGCACGCCAAACCGGCACGGATTACATCGTGGTGGGGCGGCCGATTATTGCTGCCGCAGACCCACTGGCGGCATATCGTCGGTGCATGAGCGAGTTTTTGCGGTAATGGAAGTTGGTGTGACGTAGCCACGGGCGAAAATGCAAACGGCAAGCTCGGTCGCTCCGCGAGCCTTCCTCAGTCCGACCCGAGGTCGGCCAGCTCCTTCCCGAGGAAGGAGCTAAGGATTAGGCGGTAAACAACATCAAAATGATAAGAAACAAGCCCTAGCTCCTTCTTTGGGAAGGAGCTCCCGCCGTAGCGGGTGAGGAAGGCTCGCGGAGCGACGTGATTTGCAGCTCGTGCCTTCTTGATGGCTGCGTATAAAAACCATAATCACCACAAAGGAGAACCCATGAACCTATCCCACCAAATTGCAGCAGACCTGCTGGAGATCAAAGCCGTGTTTTTGCGGCCAGACGAACCCTTCACCTGGGCAAGCGGCATTAAGTCGCCCATCTACTGCGACAACCGCGTGACCTACGCTGAACCACCCGTGCGTCGCCGCATCACCGCGGGCTATGTGAGCGTGATTGAAGAGAAATACCCGCAGGCCGAGGCGATCATCGGCACAAGCACCAGCGGCATTGGCTATGCCGCGCTGGTGGCCGAGGCCATGAATCTGCCCACGGGCTATGTGCGCGGCGGACAAAAATCGCACGGCCGCAACAACCAAATCGAAGGCCGCGTGACGGCTGGCCAGCAAGTGGTGGTGATTGAAGATCTTATCTCCACTGGCGGCAGCGTGATTGAAGTGGTTGAAGCCCTGCGCGAAGCTGGCGCGGTTGTGCTGGGCGTTGTGAGCATCTTTTTCTATGGCATGACCAAGGGCATCACTCGCTTGGCCGAAGCGCAGGTGGAAAATACCAGTCTCACCAGCTTTGACGCGTTGGTGCAAGTGGCTGCCCAAACGGGCTACATTGAGCCGAAGGCCATTGATGCGCTCATTGCGTTTCGCAACAACCCAGCCGACGAAAGCTGGCGGGAGCTGCTGTGATGATGCTGATTGATCGGCTCAACGAAAGAATCATGGCTTGCAAGGCGCCCATTTGTGTGGGGCTTGACCCTGTGCTGGAAAGCATTCCTGCGGTGTATTTTGCTGATGGTGCGAGTGAGGTTGAAGCCATTTACGCGTTCAATCAAGATGTGATTGACGCAGTGTGTGATCTTGTGCCTGCGGTGAAGCCGCAAATTGCGTTCTATGAGCTGTTTGGCAGCGCGGGCATTGCCTGCTATGAACGCACGATTGCCTATGCCAAACGCAAGGGCTTGTTTGTGATTACCGATGCCAAGCGCAATGATATCGGCAACACGGCCATGGCCTATGCCAAGGCGCATTTGGGTGAGGGCAGCCCGCTTGAGGTTGATTTCCTCACGGTGTCGCCATTTTTGGGCGAAGAAAGCCTTGTGCCTTTCATCGACGTTTGCAAGGCAGAGGACAAGGGAATCTTCATTTTGGTGCGCACGTCAAACGCGGGCAATCGTATGGTGCAGGATGCCCAAAACGCAAACGGCTGCACGGTGAGCGAAACGCTGGCGGAGTATATTCGCCAACAAGCGGGCGCGTGTTTGGGCGAAAGCGGCTATTCTGCGATTGGTGCTGTGGTTGGCGCGACATACCCACAAGAAGCCGAGACATTGCGCAAAGCCATGCCAGCCAGCTTGTTTTTGGTGCCGGGCTATGGTGCACAGGGCGGCGGAGCAGAGGATGTTGTACCCTGCTTTAACGCAGATGGTCTAGGCGCTGTGGTGAATTCGTCACGCGGGATATTGTATAGCTATGCGGATAAGCATTGCTCGCGGGAGGAATATAAAACTAGCGTAGTTGCTGCAACCAAAGCCATGCAGCAGGATATTTACGGGGCGTTGCGTGGGAGTTATCCGGATATAAAGTATTGATGCTTATGGTTCGGGCGGATTTTGCGTTCGCCCGGTGTTTAAATAACCTGCATTCTAGTGAGGAATTTCCCCTATCCCCAACGACCAATCTTACAAGGAGGTGTCTATGCCACGCCACCTAATCGACATTCACGACCTATCAGTGGAAGAAATTGCCGAGCTGATTACGCTGGGCGAAGACATCATTGCCAAGCCCGCGGACTATCAAGACGCTGCAAAGCGGCTGAAGCTGGCAACGCTGTTCTTTGAGCCGAGCACCCGCACCCGTCTGAGCTTTGAGGCTGCCATGCTTGACCTTGGTGGGTCAATTTTGGGTTTTGCCTCGCAGGATTCTTCGTCGGCGGCAAAGGGCGAAAGCGTAGCCGATACCATCCGCACGGTGCAGTGCTATGCGGACATCATCGCCATGCGCCACCCCAAAGAAGGTGCGCCGCTTGTGGCTGCCAAGCACGCCACAGTGCCCATCATCAACGCGGGCGACGGTGGGCAAAATCACCCCACACAAACCCTAACAGACCTGCTGACGTTGCATCGCGAGTTTGGTCAACTGCACGGCTTAACGATTGGCTTGTGCGGCGACCTGAAGTTCGGCCGAACCGTGCACAGCTTGATTGCCGCCATGGCGCGCTACCCCGGCGTGCACTTTGTGCTTATTTCGCCAAAGGAGCTTGATACGCCTGATTATGTGATTGAGCAAATCAAGCGCGGCGGTGCAACCTATCAAGAATGCCGCCAAATGGAACCCGCAATGCCCAAGCTCGACGCATTGTATATGACCCGTGTGCAGCGCGAACGCTTTTTCAATGAGGCCGACTATGTGCGCTTGAAAGATAGCTTTATTCTCACGCCGGACAAGCTCAAGCGCGCCAAGAAGGACATGATTGTGATGCATCCGCTGCCGCGTGTGAATGAAATTAGCGTTGCGGTGGACGACAACCCGCGCGCGCGTTACTTTGACCAAGTGCGCTACGGCAAGTTCATTCGCATGGCGTTGATTTTGAAGTTGCTGGGGAGGGTGTGATGCGGACGAGCAAAGCTCGCCCCTACGGGAGTTCGGCCAAAGGCCGTGAAGGGTGGTGCGTTGATTGAATGTTGCAAAAGAATGGCCCAGCCGCAAACCCAACCGCGTTGCGGGCAAGGATTATAGCCGCAATGGCGCGTATTTCTTGACTATATGCACGAAAGATCGTCATGAGTTGTTTGGCAAAGTGCAAGACGGAAAGATGATACTTTCCAGCTTTGGAGAGATTGTGCAGGCAGAGTTGCACGTGATTGAAGCAGTTTATTCCACAGTTGTGGTAGATAGCTTTGTGGTGATGCCCAACCATGTTCACATTTTACTGCATTTGTTAAATGAAGAAGCGAACCCCTATGTCTCTCGTATTATTCAGCAATGGAAGGGCTCCGTTTCGAAAAAAGCCGGCACTCCGTTGTGGCAAAAGCTATTTCATGACCACGCAGTGGATACTGCTGAAGAATTTCGAAAGATACAGCAATATATTAGAGACAGCCCAGCGTATTGGAAAGAAGACGTGTTGCGGCCTTTGGCCGAATTCCCGTAGGGGCGAGCTTTGCTCGTCCGCACACAAGAGAAGAACCAAAGGAAAGGAGCCACATGAACCTAGACTTCATCGACAACGGCATTGTGCTCAACCACATTCAGGCCGGACGAGCCATGCAAATTGTAGCGGCGCTCAAGCTGCACGAACTGGACAGCACAGTGGCGATTTTGAAGAACGTGAAAAGCACGCGTATGGGCAAAAAAGATCTCATCAAGATTGATGAAATGATTGATTTTGATGTAGATGCCCTTGGCTTCATCGATCCCGGCATCACGGTGACGATCATTAAGCATGGCAAAATTGCGGAAAAGAAATACCTCACTCCGCCGCAAATGCTCACCAATATCATCCGTTGCAAAAACCCACGCTGCATCACAAGCACAGAACAGGAAATCAACCAGATTTTCAGTTTAACCCAACCAGAACCCCCCGTGTATCGCTGCCAATATTGTCAGACGGCATACACGAACGGAAAATAAACGCAACAAAAAACATTTGAAGGAGAAACCTCATGAAAAAACTGCTTAGCATCCTGCTGGTGATGACGCTGCTGTTCGGCTTTGGTGCCGTGGCTGCGTCCGCCAACTCCATCACCCTGCCCACTCCGCCTGCCTTGCCATCGCTGAATCCCGCTGCTATGATTGCCTGGAACGGCATGATCAGCATGATGCGCGTGACCGGGCAAAACTTTGGCTTTGCCGACTTCCCTGGAGATGTATTCATGACCAGCGTTCGCACGCTGCACAACATGGGTGTTGACGTTGAACCCCTAGTGGAATGGGGCAGCGACCTGATTCCCATGAACGTGCGCCGCCAGCTGCACAACGAAGGCATTGTCAGCTTCCCTGTATGGGAGCGCAGCATTGTTTGCCATCTGGTGTTCCGTTATCTGCTGTTCGGCTTTATTTGGATGTAGGTGCACACAACACCCCTGCACGTCTGCGATGTGCAGGGGGTGTTTCGCGAAGCGAATGGGAGCCGCTCATCCTCAAACCCGAAAATATATGAACAATACAAAAATTTTATGCAATACCGCTTGACATTTTCGCGTCAGGCGGTATACTTATATTAGACCCATTACATAATAAAGGGGAACGCTTTTTATGGAAAAGCTTGCCGAACAACAACCGCAAAAGATTAATATCCCAAAAACCATGATGATGTCTATGTCGTTTGCAGGGGTAACTGTTGCCTTTGCGCTGTTGCCCTATCTCACCGTGATGCTGGATCGCTTTTTGGGCGACTCGGCTGTGGTGGCAGACTGGAGCGCACGCTTTGCCGGCGTGGCCTGGCTAGCAGACTTCCTTGCCACGCAAAGCTATGGTGATGCAGGTGCAGGTGCGAACTTCACCATTGCACCGTTGCTGATTGGTTTCATCGTTGCCATCATTTATTTGATGGGCATGATTTTCCAGCCCATCTTTGGCAAAATGAGCGACAACTGGCGCTCGCGTTTGGGCAAACGGCGTCCGTTTATTTTTGTGCTCATGCCGATTTCGGCAATACTGTTGTTTATGCTGCCGATGGCGAACAGCCTTACCAGCTTGCTGATTGTTTTTGTCGTCTTTTCGTTTGTGATGGCGGCATATCGCGTGCCCACGGTGTCGGTGATGCCCGACCTCACGCCAAGTGAACTGCGCAGCAATGCCAACGCCATCGTTAGTCTAATGGGCGGCGTGGGCACCATTCTGGGCATGGGCATTGGCATGGGCATTGAGCTGGTTTACCGCGCAGTACACAACATTCCTGCCGAAAGCTTTGATGAGTTTTTAATTTTCCCGCATATTTTCGCCTTTGGTGCGATCGCGATGTGCCTGTGTGCCGCTGCGATGATTTTTGTGAAAGAGCAAGACAGCCGCACACTGGGCGAAGAGCTGAGCGAACGCAACAATGCTGCTGACCGCCGCGCAGCCAAAGCCGCACAAAAAGCGGAAGACAAAAAGCTCAAGCTTGACCCCAAAGCACGCAAGAGTTTGATGTTCATGTTGGTTGGCTTGTTCTTCTTGTTCATGGGCTCAAACGTGATTCAAGTGTTCTTTGCGCTGTTTGCCGCAGAAATTTTGCACCAAAGCGCAACCTTTGCAATGATTTTGATGGCCATGTTCGCCGTGTGTGCCGCTGCCGGTGCCGTGCCTGCGGGGATGTTTGGCCGCAAGTTTGGTCGCCGCAACACGATGATTGCGGGGCTGGCGATTATCATGGTGGTGCTGGTGGCATTCTTCGGTGTGTTCCTCACCTCCAGTGCACGCAACGGCATGACGATGAACCAATACACCACGCTCAACCATGCTTATGTGGATGTGCAGCAGCAGACCGTGCAATACAACGCACCGATTATCGCTGCGGCTAGGGCGGCGGCGGAGGCCGCAGGAACTGATTTCCGCGCTGAAGATGCGCCCACGATTACCACCCAGCAGTTTGTGGCGCAGCACGCCGAAGATTTCACGCATTTGCCGGGTATGGTTAACGAGGTGTTTGATGCGGACTACACGGAGGTTAGCGATGCCTTTGCTCGCATGCAAACGGCCATTCATGCAAACCTGCGCACGTTGAACTTGCTGATTTACCCAGTGTTGGTGATTGCTGGGCTGGCCAGCATGATGCTGTTGGTGAACGCCATGCCCATGGTAGTGGAGCTGGGCGGCAAAAAGCGCGTGGGGACCTTCACGGGTTACTACTACATCGCGACGTATAGCGCGCAAATTGTTGCACCCATTTCGTTTGGCTTCTTTGTGCTGTTTGCCGGCACGTATATGTCCATGTTCTATTACATTCCAGTGATGTTTGTGGTTTCGGGCCTGGCACTGTTATTCGTGCGTCACGGCGAAGCGAGCAAAGAAGAATTAGACGATGGGGATATCCCACAGGAATTGCCGGAGCCTGAGGCGGCGTAATTTGTACGATCTGTGAGATGGTTTTGTAATATGCGGGCGAGCAAAGCTCGCCCCTACGCGCAAGGCGGCCAAAGGCCGTGGAAGGGCGGTGCGTTGGTTGAATGTTGTGAAGGAACTAAGAGATCGCAAGGCGAATCGGATTCCGGGCAAGAATTACAATATGAACGGTGCATATTTTCTCACGATTTGTGTGAAAGACCGAGATGAGCTATTGGGTGAAATACACAATGATAGAATGATATTATCCCCTGTGGGCGAAATTGTGCAGGATGAATTACGCACAATAGAAGCTATATATGCCTCCGTTTTGGTAGATAGTTTTGTGGTCATGCCCAACCATGTTCACATTTTGCTTTGCTTGCTCAACAGCGAGTCCAACCCTTCGGCATCACGTGTTGTGCAGCAATGGAAAGGTGCGATTTCCAAAAAGGCAGGGTTTTCATTGTGGCAAAAAAATTTTCATGACCATGTGGTCAATACCGCGGAAGAATTCAGAAAAATACAGCAGTATATCCTTAACAATCCAACGAACTGGAAAGAAGACGTTTTGCGGCCTTTGGCCGTGTGACGCGTAGGGGCGAGCTTTGCTCGTCCGCCACATTCAAAGCACAAAAATTTAGAAAGATAGAAAGAAGGAAAAACTTCGTATGAGCAACATTCTCGAAATCAAGCAGCTTAGCAAGTCTTACGAAAGCAATCTGGTGCTGGATAACATTGACCTTGCGTTGCCCGCCGGTGCCATTGTTGGGCTGATGGGCCCCAATGGTTGCGGCAAAACTACCCTGATGAAAATCATCGCAGGGCTCATCAACGACTACAAAGGCGAGGTGCTCGTAGATGACCAGCTCGTTGGTGCCTACACCAAGGAGCACGTGGCTTTTTTGCCCGACAAAACCTACCTGCCCCAGTGGATGACCGCCAAGCAAGCCATCACCTACATGGACGATTTCTACACAAACTTTGACAAAGCCAAAGCCATGGAAATGCTGGAGCAATTTCAATTGAAACCCAGCATGCGCGTGAAAACCATGAGCAAAGGCATGCAGGAAAAACTGCTGCTGCTGCTGACGATGTGCCGCACCGCAAAGCTCTATGTGCTGGACGAACCCCTTGGCGGCGTTGACCCCACCGCCCGCAAGTTTATTACCGACACCATTTTGGGCAATCGCCCTGAGGGTAGCACAATGCTGCTTTCCACACACATGGTGTATGACATGGAAAAAGTGTTTGACTATGCGTTGATGGTTGGCCGTCAAAAAGTGCTGGTATATGACAGCGTAGCCAATCTCAACGAGAAAGGCAAGACGCTCAACGAACTGTTCCAGGAGGTGTTCCCCTATGCTTAAATTATTGAAACACGAGTTCCACCAAAGCGGGCGCATCTTCATGTGGCTGCTGATCATCAGTGCCGGCGCAGGTCTCATCGGTGCATTGATTTCCTTGGGGCAAGACCCCGGACCTGGGCAGTTTGCCGGCGCAGTGCTGCTGAACGTGGCCATTGCCTTTGGCGCAGGCGTGATGCAAATTGTTGGCGTGATATTGCTGTTGATTTCTACCAACCGTTCTATGTTTAGCGAGCGTGGCTACCTCACGTTTTCGCTTCCGGTGTCATCCACGGCACTGCTGGGCAGCAAGCTGCTGACCAACGTGGTGCTGATGGTGCTGAACATGGCGATGGCACTTTCGCTGTTTGCGGTGGCAGTGAGCAACGTGACGCGCGTGCTTGCAGCTGCAGCCGATGGTGCATTATATGAAATTGCGCCGGATGCCTTCGAAGCCTTTGTTGAATTTCCGCCGCTGGGCGAGTTCGTGACCTTCATCGGTTTCTTCTTGATTGAAGCACTGGTATTCCTCACCTTGGCGATGATGGTTGTGCTGTTTGTCATCACGCTGAGCCACGTGCGCCGTTTCCAACGCCGCAGCGGGCTGTGGACATTCATTTTCCTCATTGCCATTGCTGGTGCCAGCTGGCTGGCGGTGAGCAACATCACGCCGTTGTTGCCTGCGATTAATGTTTACCTGAACTTTGGCGGGCAATTGGCTGGCGGCATGGCTCCGGTATATAACGTGAGCAGCGCGTTTGTAATGCTCGCACTGACAACTGGCTTCTTCTTCGTGACGAACTGGCTGCTCAAGCGCAAAATCTCGTTGAAATAATGTAGTAATTGTTGATATGAGCGAAGTTGCGCGCTGCAAGGTTGCATTCGCTCCGCGAGCCTTCCTCAGACCGACCCGAGGTCGGCCAGCTCCTTCCCGAGGAAGGAGCGGAGGCTTAAGGATATAACGCTCCAAAGCATGAGCAGCAAGCCCACGCTCCCTCCTAGGGAGGGAGCTCCCCGAGTCGCGAGGGGAGAGGGTGGTCGCGGAGCAATTGCGCTCGTCTGGAATATACGATGAAAGCGAGTGATTGATGTTGCGTCTTGGATTTTACGGGGGATCGTTTGATCCCCCGCATGTTGGTCATATGGCTGCTGCGCAGTTTTTTGCGCGTGAGTTGCAGCTGGACGAGCTGTTGATTATGCCCGCTGCACAAGCACCATTACGAGGAAACCCAAGTGTGGATGCTGCGCATCGTCTTGAATTATGCCGCCGCACATTTGATTATCCGGTGTGTGACATTGAACTGCAGCGTATCGGCGCGAGTTACACCATAGACACCGTGTTGCAGTTGCGTGAGCAATACCCTGCTGCCGAGTTATTCATGCTCATCGGCACCGACCAACTGGCGAAGTTTACGCAATGGCATCGGTGGGAGGAGATCTTGCAGTGGTGCACCGTGTGTGCTCTGCAGCGTGATACCGAACCGTTGCAAACGCAGCTGCCTGTTCAGCTGCTTTCGGGCTTTTCGCCGGTGCAGATCAGCTCAACCAGGTTGCGCGGCATGCTGGCAATGGGCGAAGAGGTGACGGAATATCTCACACCTGCTGCGTGGGAATATATGCAGACGCACAAGCTGTATATTGAGCCAAACTTGCCGCCCAAACGCTTGCAGCACAGCCGCAACGTGGCTGAAGCCGCTGAGCAGCTTGCACAATTGCATGGCGCAGATGTCGCTAAAGCGAAATTCGCCGGACTGTGGCACGACTGCGGCAAGTATATGGCCGAACATGGCTGGATGCACGGTGCGGTTGGCGCGGATATTCTGCAACAGCACATGGGCATTGAGGATGAAGAGGTTCTTGATGCTGTGCGCTACCACACGATGGGACGCGAGAACATGAGCATGTTGGAGCAAATTATCGTGGCGGCAGACTTGACCAGCGCAGACCGTGACTACCCCGACGTTGAGCATGTGCGCGCGCTTGCACAGAAAGATTTAGCGGCCTGTTGCCGGTATATTATGGAATATAAGGCGAGGGCGTTTCTTGCACGCCGCGCCGCAAAATAAAGGAGAACTTTATGCAACCATTGGAACTAGCCAAAACCATCGCTGCCATTCTTGACGAAAAAAAGGGCATTGATATCGTCGCCATCCACACCGCCGAGCAAACGATTTTGTCGGATTATTTTGTGGTGTGCTCGGGCACGTCCACTCCGCACGTGAAGGCACTGACCGAAGATCTTGAGTTTGAGATGAAAAAGCGCCACGACATCATGCCCCGCGGCATTGAGGGGCGTGCCGGCGGCTGGATCTTGATGGACTACGGCACCGTGTTGGTGCATGTATTCTTACCTGAACAACGCGAATATTACCACATTGAGCGCCTGTGGGAAGACGCCGAAAAAATAATGCTTAATTCTTAGTGCTTAATGCTTAATGAATGCTGGATTTTCCCAATTTAGCATTCAGCATTAAGCGTTAAGCATTCAGCATTGGAGGAACTATGCTATATACGAGCACACGCAACAATCAAATCAACGCCACCTCTGCCGAGGCAATCGTGCAGGGGCTTTCGCTCGAAGGCGGACTATTCGTTCCGCAGGACATGCCGACCATTAGTGCCGATGAGCTTAACCTGCTTGCGGGTATGGATTACATTGCCCGTGCGGATTACATCTTGTCGAAGTTCCTAACTGCCAAAGGCGGTTGGGCAAGCGATGACGTGCAGCAATGTGCTGCTGCGGCCTACACCGGCACGTTTCGTCATGCGGATGTTGCGCCGGTGGTAGCCCTTGACGATAACACCGATGTGCTGGAGCTTTATCATGGGCCAACCTGCGCGTTCAAAGACATGGCACTGCAAATTATGCCGCGTTTGCTCACCCGTGCGGCACAACGCGAAAAGCCAGACCGCGAATTGTGTATTCTGGTTGCAACAAGTGGGGATACAGGCAAGGCGGCACTTGAAGGCTTTGCGGACGTGCCCGGCACACGCATTGTGGTGTATTATCCCGACGATGGCGTGAGCCCTGTGCAAAAGCGGCAGATGACCACACAAGCGGGCGAAAATGTGCGCGTGGTGGCGGTGCGCGGCAACTTTGATGACACCCAAAACGGCGTGAAGGCTATCTTTGGTGACAGCGATTTTGTGGCCAAGGCAGCTGCTGAGGGCACGGACTTCACCAGCGCGAATTCCATCAACTGGGGGCGTTTGGTGCCGCAGATCGTGTACTACTTCAGTGCCTATTGCGACCTAATGAATAGCAAGAAAATCACCTTGGGCGAAGCTGTGAACTTTGTGGTGCCCACGGGCAACTTCGGCAACATTCTGGCTGGTTGGTATGCCAAGCAAATGGGTTTGCCGGTGCACAAACTGGTGTGTGCGTCCAACCAAAACCGCGTGCTGGCAGATTTCTTCGCAGGCGGCACCTATGACCGCAACCGTCCGTTTTTCTGCACCTCGTCGCCGTCGATGGACATTCTGATTTCCAGTAATCTTGAGCGCTTGTTGTTTTTACTTAGCGGACAAGATAGTGCAGTCACTGCCGACTGGATGCAGCAATTGGCTAAGCAGGGCAGCTATGTTGTGCCTGTGGATTTGCTGGCGAAGCTGCAAACGGAGTTCTTTGGCAGCGCCTGTGACGAGCAACAATGCGCTGCGGCAATCGCCAAGGCATGGCAGCAGCAGGGTTATCTCAGTGACCCGCACACGGCTGTGGCGTTGCACGTGTTGGATGAATACCGCGCGAAAACGGGCGACCAAACCCGCAGCGTGGTGGTGAGCACCGCAAGTCCCTTTAAGTTTGCGGGCAGCGTGTTGGCGGCCTTAGGCAAAACCGTGCCTGAGAATGAGTTTGAGGCACTTGATTTGCTTGCACAGGTAGGCGGGGTAGAGATTCCCGCGCCGCTGTGCGGCTTGCAAGAGAAAGCCGAACGGTTCACCGAAGTGTGCGACAAAGAAGACATGGTACGGTATATTTAGTATGTCGGCGGGCAATTATGTGACAGCGAAATATTAAGAAGCAAACCTAGGCTCCTTCCTTTGGAAGGAGCTCCCGACCTCGGGGAGGGTGAGGAAGGCGTGCGGAGCACAAGCCTGTTTAACGTTGCAGAGCGTTGACGCAGCGAATGCGTAAAACCAAGCCATGGTCGCTCCGCGAGCCTTCCTCACCCGCTGCGGCGGGAGCTCCTTCCAAAGGAAGGAGCCTGGGGCTTAAGTATATAACAACAGCAAAACCCCACTTTTCTAAACATCTAGGAGCAAACATGCACTACAATGTCGTGATCGTCGGCAGTGGACTGGCGGGGCTTTATGCCGCGCTGCACTTGGCCGAAAGCAATATGCGCGTGTTGCTGTTGAGCAAACAAGCCCCCAAAGACAGCAGTTCTGCCATGGCGCAGGGCGGTGTTGCCGCTGTGCTGGAGTGCGACGACGATAGCTTTGCCCTGCACCGCGATGATACTCTGGCGGCCGGCAATTATAAAAATGACATTGATGCCGTGGAAACCCTTGTGCATGAAGGCCCTGAAGATGTGCGCCGCGTGATGAGCCTTGGTGTGCAGTTTGATCGCACGCCCGAAGGTGAACTGGCCATGACCATCGAAGGCGGGCACAGCCGCCGCCGCGTGGTGCATCGTGCTGACCGCACCGGCCGCGAGATGATGGACAAGTTGCTGCCGCATGTGCGCGAGCAAGCCAATGTGACATTATTAGAAGATACCACGGCCTATGCTGCGGAGAAAATCGATAGCGGTGGTTTTGCGGTGCATGCCCTGGTGGGCGAGCAGTCGCAGTGCTTCACCTGTGATTTTTTGCTGCTGGCCACCGGCGGCATTGGGCAAGTTTATCGTCACACCACAAACCCTGCCGTGTGCACGGGCGATGGCATTCGTCTGGCCTATGAGCTGGGTGCCGCGCTGCGCAACATGCGTTATGTGCAGTTTCACCCCACGGCGTTTGCGGGCGGCGACGATGCAGTGTCGCGTTTTCTCATCACCGAGGCGGTGCGCGGCGAAGGCGGGCTGCTGCTGAACGCCAACCACGAGCGTTTCATGCATCACTATGACCCGCGCGAAGAGTTGTCGCCGCGCGATGTGGTGAGCAAGGCGATTATATTGGAATCACAACGTGTGGGCAGCACAGCGTTTTATCTGGATATTCGTCACCGCGGCGAGGCGTTTTTGCGGCGGCGTTTTCCGGGTATCTATCGCACCTGCTTGCGGCATGGCGTAGACATCACCAAGGATTTAATCCCCATTTTCCCTTGCCAGCACTATCACATGGGCGGCGTGGAAGTTGACTTGCACAGCCGCACCAGCGTGCCGGGGCTTTATGCTGCTGGAGAATGTGCACACACTGGTTTGCATGGCGGCAACCGCTTGGCAAGCAACAGTCTGCCTGAAGCGCTGGTGTTTGGGCGACGTGCGGCGCAGGATATAATGCTGAATGCTAAATGCTTAGTGCTTAATGAATTAGACGGCGAGCCGTCAGCGCAGCATTGGGCAATTGGCGGTTCACAATTAAGCATTAAGCATTTAGCATTAAGCATTAAACAAGTTATGCAAGACACCTTCTTTGTTTTCCCCAACAAGGCCAAGCTGCCTGCTGCTGCGGCGCAAATGCGGGAAATTTATGCAGAGCTTGCCGACGAAAGCGGCATGCCCACGCGTGAGCTTGCTGAGCTGCGTTCACTCGCTTGTGTGGCGATGCTGATATTAGAGGAGTTACTTTGAAATGTTAGAATTACCTGAAGCCCAAGTCCTAGCTAAGCAAATGCGCGAAGTTTTCGCTGGCAAAATAATTACGCAGGTGCAAGCGTTGCAAACGCCGCATGGCTTTGCGTTTTTTCATGGCGATGCAAAGGATTACGAAGTGCTGCTGCATGGGCAAACCATTGTTGACGCAAACGCCTTTGGCGGCAGACCGGAGTTGCGCCTTGCCAATGGCATGCGGCTTTCGTTTGGCGATGGCGTGAATTTGCGTGTCCACGCGGCGGGGGCAAAATTGCCTGCAAGGCACCAATTGCTACTGCAATTTGATGATGGCACTGCGCTGGTTTGCACGGTGCAGATGTATGGTTTCTTCTCGCTGTTTGTGGATGAAGCGGACACGCATGCCGATGGATACTATCGCGTTGCGGTGGAGACAATCTCGCCACTGAGCGAGGAATTTGACTTTGATTATTTCACCGGTCTGCGTGCACAGTGCAAAGAAACGCTGACCTGCAAGGCTTTTTTGGCCACGCAGCAGCGGATTCCTGGGCTGGGCAACGGCGTGCTGCAGGATATTCTGTGGCAGGCGAGATTGCACCCCAAGCGCAAGCTAAGCATGTTGCTGCCTGAAGAGTTTGCGCAACTATTCGCTGCCACCAAGCAAGTTCTGGCTGACATGACTGCCCAAGGCGGCCGCAACACCGAAAAGGACTTGTTTGCGCAGCCGGGAGGATACACAACCATCATGAGCCGCAGTGCGCCTGCGTGCCCGGCTTGCAGCGGTGTTATCACCCGCAAGGCCTATTTGGGCGGAAATGTGTATTATTGCGAAGTGTGTCAAAAGGAGAGTTAATGATGTTGCCGCAATATTTGATTGATGAGGTTATCCTGCGTGCGCTGAAGGAAGACATGCACTATGTGGATTTATCGAGCGCTTACCTGTTTGCGCCTGAGCATGAAAGTAAAGCATATCTCATGGCGAAACAAGCAGGCGTGATGTGCGGCGGCGAGATTTTCGGTCGCGTGTTCGCGCGATTAGGTGGCGTGAACACGTTTCGCGTGAAACACCATGACGGCGAGCAGTTTAAGCCAGGCGATGTGCTGCTGGAGCTCAGCGGCCCCACTGCCACGTTGCTGCAAGGCGAGCGCACGGCGTTGAATTTGCTGCAACACATGAGCGGCATCGCCACATTAACCAGTCAATTTGTGCAAGCGGTTGAAGGCACGGGCGCGGTGATTGCCGACACACGCAAGACGCTGCCCGGGCTGCGTGCGTTGCAGAAATATGCCGTGACCTGCGGCGGCGGACGCAACCATCGTTATAACTTAAGTGATGCGGTGATGTTGAAAGATAATCACATTGATGCGTGTGGGTCAATTGAAAAAGCTATGCAGCAAGTGCGTGACAATGCTGGCCACATGGTGAAAATTGAAGTGGAAACACGCAACCTGGATGAAGTACAACAGGCTTATCGTGCCGGTGCGGATGTGATTATGCTGGACAACATGACGATTGAAGAGATGCGCGCGGCGGTGCAATGGCTGCGCGGGCAACCAAGACAAGTGGTCGTGGAGGCCTCGGGTGACATCAGCTTGGTCAACGCTCGCGAGATTGCGCAAACCGGCGTGGATGTGTTGAGCGTGGGCGCATTGACGCACTCGGTGCAGGCGGCGAATATCAGCATGAAAATTAAGCAGTGTCTTTAAAAGACACAGTGAAGCGACGAAAATATTGACTTGTCTTGTCTTTTATGCTATAATAAGTAGGAATATCGCGCGGTTGTGCGACTGAATAGTATCGAATAGTTTGAGGAGGAATCCCTATGTTTTGTGAAGTTTGCGGCGCACGCATGGAAGAAAACGCCATGTTTTGCGACACCTGCGGCCACCGTGTGATGGGGGAAGACGCGCCACAGCCAGTGGTGCAACAGCAAACCTATGCGCCACCGCCGCCGCCTGTCGCGCCACAACAGCAACAATTTGCCCCTGTGCCGCCTGTGACAAGACCCACGCGTAAAACAGGCCCCGCGTTCATTGAGTTTAACGAGGTGTCTAAGCAATACATCATGGGTGAAGTGAAGATTGATGCCCTAGATCATGCATCGTTTGACATTGAAGAGGGCGAACTGTGCTTGATTATCGGATCGTCGGGCGCGGGCAAAACCACGGCACTCAACGTGCTCGGCGGCATCGACAGCGTTACCGGCGGTCAAGTGCAGGTTGACGGTCGCACCATCACATCGCTGAGCAATAAACAGTTGATTGACTATCGCCGCAATCAGGTGGGTTTTGTCTTTCAGTTTTACAATTTGATTCCAAACCTGACTGCGTTAGAAAACGTGGAAATTGCCACGCAGCTCAGCAAGAATCCCTTGAAGCCTGAACAGGTGCTGAACATGGTTGGCCTGCAAGACCGTATGGACAGTTTTCCGGCACAGCTTTCGGGCGGCGAACAGCAGCGTGTTTCCATTGCACGTGCACTGGCGAAGAATCCGCGTTTGCTGCTGTGCGACGAGCCCACCGGCGCACTTGACTATGAAACCGGCAAGCAGATTTTGCAGCTGCTGCAAGACACCTGCCGGCAAACGGGCACCACAGTGGTGATCATCAGCCACAACATGGCCTTTGAGCCCATTGCCGACCGTGTGGTGCGCATGCGCAGCGGGCAAGTATATGACTTGACGGTGAATCCAAGCCCGATGAACGTTGCAGATTTAGAATGGTAAGGGGGGATAGTGATGACTAGAGCCCTGTTTTGTGACACGCTGCGCTCAATGCGGCGCACGTTGTCGCGCTTTATTTCCATCGTGATCATCGTTGCGCTGGGTGTGGGTTTTTTCACGGGCTTGCGGGCAGTTTCGCCGGGCATGCGTGCTGCGGCCTATGACCTGTTTTCTCAGCTGCATTTGGCAGATATCGTCATTCAATCCACCGTGGGCTTTGACGAACACGACCGTCTGGCCGTGCTTGAACTGTCTGGTGTGGAGAACGTGACACTTTCGCGCTTTGTGGACGGCATTTTGTTTGATCCGCCGCCCGAAGGCAGCGATGACCCGGTGATGGCGCAAGGCATGACCGGTGCGCCCTATGTGATGCGCGTGATTGGGCATGACTTTGAGGGTTATGATGATTATAATCAACGTGATGATCGTTTGAATACCCTGCGTTTGGTGGAAGGCCGCTGGCCGCAACACGAAAACGAAGCGGTGGTCAGTGCCTATGCCAACCGCATGGAGCCACAACGCTTTTCGCTGAATCAGCGCATTCTGGTGCGCGGTGACCACGAAAATCTGCTGGATACCGTGCGCAACGCCCCAGGCGTGGAAGAACGCTTTGACGGCGGCGTGGTATATACGATTGTTGGTGTGGTGCACACGCCGGAGTTCCTTGCGATGGAGCTGGGTGCATCGCAGGCCGGCGGCGGCGAGCTGTCGGGCTACATTTACATTCCAAACCGTGCGTTCCATCGGCCATATTATACCACATTGCTCGTTGGTGTGGCGGGCTCGCGTGCGTTTGCGCCCTACACAGCAGAGTATGACTATTTGGTGCGGCGCGTGCGCGAAACAGTCGAAGAAGAAGCACAGCGGATTCTCACGCAACGTACAGCACGCATTGGTCCGCAGCTGCAAGAGGAAATTGATAATGGTCGCGCGGAACTGGAAGCCGCGCAGGAAGAAGTGGACGCGCTGACGCAAGCCCTTGCCGACCGCCCTGCTGAACTAGAAGAACGCCGCCAAGAACTCCTTGCTGAAACTTCGCAGGAGCGTTATGACCGCTTGATGGCGGAGTTTGAACAAAATCTGGCGGAGTTTGAAGAAGCCCGCGAGCGCTACATGGTGGCGCACGCACGCGTGCAGGCTTTCCCCTACACGCGCGAGGATTATCGTCATGCGCAAAACCGCATGACCGTGGCGCAGGAAAGCTGGGAAATGGCCGACATGGGCATTCAAGTTGGCCGCGCAGCCATTGAAACCGCTGAGGCTATATTAGAAAGCGGCGACGCCGCACGCATGGGCAACGCCATTGGCATTTTGAGCATTTACTTCCCCATGAATCCCGGTGATGCTAACGTGGCCGGTGTGACGAGAATGCTGGAAGAAGCACGCGTGGACATGGCATTCCAAGAGGAAATGCTGGAAGAAGCGCGGCTTGACCTAGAACGTGAACGTGCGCATTTGGCGCGTTTTGGCCCGTATCTGCGCGAGTTGGATGCCTATGAGCGGGCACGGCGCGACATTTTGGAAGCTGAGACGCAAATGCTGGATGCACAGCATTGGCTGAATAACGCGGATATTATGTTTGCCATCATGCAACATGAATTTGAAGAAGCTGAACGCAACCTGCAAATTGCTCTGCAAGAGCAAAACTTTGGCTTGCAGCGCATTGCCAACAGCGAACGTTTGCTGCGCCAGGCGGAAAATTTGTTGTACACACTGCCCTATGCACAGTGGATGACCAACAACCGTGACCACTTCCCCGGCTACACCAACTTTGGTGACACCGCCGACAGCATGCAGCAATTCGCCATCGCTTTCCCGATTTTGTTCTTCTTGGTTGCAAGCTTGGTGAGCTTTTCCACCATGACACGCATGGTAAAAGATGACCGCAAGCAAATGGGTATGCTGAAAGCTGCGGGTTATTCGGCTGCAAGCATTTCGATTAAGTATATTTTCTATGCCGCAGCAGCAGGTTTGCTGGGTGCGCTACTCGGTACGGCGATTGGCTTCCTGTTTATTCCGCAGGCCATTTTCATCGCCTACCAAATTCTTTATCTGATACCCACCATGCCCTTTGGTTTCTTCCCGGCCGAAGCACTCGTTGGCGTGGCGGCTGCGTTGATTTCCACGGTGGGCGCGGTGCTTGCATCTGTTGTGGTGAATGTGCGCAACCATCCGTCGGTGCTCATGCGCCCGAAAGCACCCCGTGCGGGCAAGCGTGTGCTGTTGGAGCGTGTGCCGTTCATCTGGAATCACATGGGCTTCACCGGCAAGGTGACCACGCGTAACCTCATGCGCAACAAAATGCGCGCGCTGATGACCTTCACGGGCATCATGGCTTGCACGGCGTTGTTGGTGGTGGGCTTTGGCATTGGTGACTCTCTTGGCACCATGCTTGGCCGTCAGTTTGGCCCCGAAAGCATCATGCGTTTTGATGCGCAGGCCAACTTGCAAGTGCCCATGCGTGCCGGTGACACCGCACAGCTGGAAGCCTTTGAGGCGCACCTGCAAACCGGTGAAATCACCAGCATTTTGCCGGCGTTCATTCAACAGCTTTATGTAGACACGCAAGGCTTTGACCGCCAAGTGCCCGCGCGGCTTTCGGTGCCCGAAACCACTGAAGGATTCGACGATTTCGTCTATCTGCGTGACAACAACACCGGCGAGCAGCTGGAACTGACCGACGACGGGGCAATCATCAACGGCAAGCTGGCGGAAATCATGGGTGTTGGCGTGGGTGACACCATCACGCTGCATTGGGGGTTGCGACAGGCCGAAGTGCGCGTGGCCAGTATCACCTATAACTATATTTATCACTGGGTTTACGTGTCGCCTGCGTATTTTGAGCAAGCATTCGGCATGGCATGCGACTTTAACATGGTGTTGCTGAACCTGAACCCCAACCTGCGTTTGGCGGGGCTTAACCGCGGCGAACGCGGCGCAATCATGGAAGAACGCACCGCACTTGCCCGTGAGTTGACCGACACCGTGCATGTGATGGCTGTGGCATTCAACCAAACGATTATTGATAGCGTGGGCGAGCAGCTGAGCGTGATGCGTAACGTGGTGATGGTGGTATTCGTGGCGGCATCGGGTGCACTGGCGTTCGTGGTGCTGTATAACCTGAACATCATCAACATTTATGAGCGCATTCGCGAGTTGGCGACCATCAAGGTGCTGGGCTTTAGCGACAAACAAACCGACATGTTTATCTACCGCGAGAATATCATTCTTTCGGTGCTGGGCATTGCAGCAGGGCTTGCGCTGGGGATACCGATATTCGGGTATATCATCCGCCAAGCTGAAATTGAAAGCATGATGTTTGTGCGCACGCTGGTGCCGTGGGTGTTCATCGCGGCAGGCTTGGTGACCCTCGTGTTTGCTATCGGCATCAATGTGGTGATGCACTTCCGCATTAAGAGCATTAACATGGTTGAGGCGCTCAAGAGCGTGGAGTAACCCAAATGAAACAACAACCCCCTGCAAAAGCAGGGGGCGTTTTTTCTATTCATCACAAAACTCAAGATTTTCAAAGGCATAGCGCAATGACATATTGATAAGCTCATTGCGTGAGCGGTTGCTTTTCAATGCTAATTCTTCGAGCTTGTCGTTTGTTTCACTTTCTATGCGTATCGTCATCGTGACGGAACGAGTTGTCTTGGGATTTACCACAAATTTTTCTTTCATAAAGCAATCACCTCTGTTTATAGTATAATTGCTTTATTAACTTCGCGCAAGAACACAAAAAGCAAACAAAAAAGGTTGCAATTCTGAATCAGGTGTGCTATAATAGCACAAGCAACCCAAATAATTATAATGGAGGAATTTCACATGGCAAAAAAATTACTGGTGGTTTTCATGGCGGTGCTGATGTTGGCGGGGGTGTTTGGGGTTGGGGCAAGTGCATTCATAGAAATAGGTTTTGCGCACTTTATGACAGCGAATGAAAACATTATAAACAGAGAGTTTGATGCGGAGCTAAATCCGCTTGCCCTAAATCTAAGAATGAACGTTAACGCGCTTCTGGCAGATGCGCCTCCCGAGCATTACATAGCCTATACGCAGGCAAGAACATTTTTAGTTCCCGAGGCCGTCGCTTTGGCGCGCAACACAGCTAATTTTTCCCTGCTTCGCCTTTCAGTTGTTACGGGCCAAGACCGGAACCCTGCTGCATTGGAGCAATTGACTGCGCTATGGTTGAGAACGATTAACGCTTGGGGTGAGCTTGGGGAAACAACATCTTTTGCGCAAGCAGCAGATGATGTGCGTGCTGCCGTATTGGAGGGTCGAGCTATCTTGCAATCGTTTGGAGAAGCGATTCCGTTTCAAGTAGATATGCCATTACAGGTTCAGTCGCCGCAGCAAGAAAGTTTCCCATGGCTTTGGGTGATTCTTGGTGTAGTGGTGACGCTTGTGGCCGTTGCAGCTGCAGCAGCTGTGTGGTTCTTTGTGCTATAACTCGTAATAAGTTAAAGCCTTCTTCTTAAGTATTAGAAGAAGGTTTATTTATTTATCACCCTTTTTGCGCAGGCGCATATGATGACAGTGTAAGGCTAAAACGAAAGGAGGCCACACAATGTTCTGCGGAAACAACAACATGATGTTCATGATCCTCATTCTCATGATGTGCTGCAACGGCGGCAACGGCGGCGGTAGCAACTGCGGTAGCTCGGACAATTGCTGCACATGCACATGCTGCTGCAACGGCTAAGCACAAAGCACAAGCGAGCCTGACAAAGCGTGCATAAGGCAGCCCTGCCGCGCATAAACATGCTATGCACAAGACAAATCTGAAAAAAACGGGGGGTCATCTCATGAACAGCAACTTCAGCGCATTGTTACCGCTGCTGCTTATTTTGTTCGTCTTAGGCGCACTGGGCGGCGGCAACAACAATAATCAATGTTGCGGCAATGGCCTGTTCGGCGGCGACAACTGCAACTGTTGCTAGGCACCGGGCCGAGGACTTGGTAAGGCCTTGAAGCCTTGGGCTGGCGGCCTTGGAGAAAGCAAGATGAGTGGAAACTCCTTGGATGATAATGGGAACATAAAGGTTGGCAAGACGACCAACAAAGCACCTATGCGGGTTTGACCTGCATGGGTGTTTATTTTCGCCTAGGACGGACGTGTCTTCAAATAGTCATCATGACTATAATTAGCATGTAGTGGCGGCTTGCAAGCTGCCCGGGAAAAATATTGGCTTAAGTGAAATATCGTGGGCGGATTTGCATCCGCCCCTACATGCTGACAAAGGTGAGATAAAGAGGACAGACGAGCACAGCTCGTCCCTACGAGCCGTTCGGCCAAAGGCCGTTTAGCCCCCTGCGTTGCTGCATCGCCACCAGCTCACACAAAAACGCATGCACGGGGTAGCCATTTTTCTGCATGAACGTGTGCACAAGTTCAGCTTGTTTTTCGCTGTGTGCGGTGCGATAGGTAGCCAAAAATGCTGCCAAGCGGCCGCAATCATCGGCAAGTGACCCGGGCTGTAGTTCTTCTTCGAAGTCTACGGCGAAAACTTGCGTGCCGTCATAGAGAAAGTTGCGGCCGTTCACATCCCCGCGTGACAAGCCAGGACAAGCTTGCGCGAATGCGGCGAACCAATCATACAGGGCATGCGCAAGTTGCACGGGGCAGTAGTCGCCATGTTCAATCACATCGGGCAGGGGTTGACCGGGCAGAAAGTCGAGGATGAGCAGGTTTTCTTGTGCTTCAATCACCTGCGGCACGGGCACGCCGTGTGCATGCAACTGCCGCAGAATTTGTGCCTCAAGCATGGTCGTGGGTGAGTGCTTGTGCACGCGACTGTCAATCAGCTGTACATTATTTCTCTTTGATGTGAACTTCAATCGTTGCTCCTTCTTGGTAGCCCTCAAGCTCTGCGGCCACGCCCAGCACTGCGTTGCGCAGCACTTTTTGCACAAACGGCACCATGCGAATGACCTCGCCGTTGATGCTCAGCGTGATGGTGAATGGCGGTTGCGGCTCGGCGGGATCGTAGCACTCAAGGTAGGCGGGGACATTGGCTTGCAGGAAATCGCACAATTCGGCTGCCTGCGAGCGTGCGTCGAAGCTGCGCAACTCGCCTATATATTTTCCTGCGGCACCAATGGTGAATTCGTTTTGCTTTTCTGCTGTGCAGATGAGGTTGGGCACGGGCAAATCAGCCACGCCTTCAAGCACGATCCAGTCATAGCCGGAATAATACCGCAAAATGTCGCGCATGGGCAGCTGCGTGGGATAGAGCAAGTCGGTTTCGTGCTGCCCGCGCGCGGTGACAAGTTCGGCACCGGCTTGTCTGTGGCGGTGGGTGTTCGTGCCCGGGCTATCAATGGCAAAGGCATCAAAGTGGATGTCCTTGACGCTGCCCACGCGAAAACCGCGTTGCCGCAACTCGTATATAATCGCTTCGATGGTTGTTGTTTTGCCGGAGCCTGATGTGCCCTGCACGCTGAAAACTTTCATGGGGAATCCTCCTTTCCACTTTTTTGAAAAAAAGTGGAGCAAAAAACTTTAGGTCGCTTCGCTGTGTCCTATGAAAGGCACTGCGTTTAGGCTTGCGCTGTGCGATAGATTTTTATAGAGATGTGTAGGTGTTGCCAAGGCCTCCCCCTCTGGGGGAGGAAAGCACATCGTAGGCGTGCAGGTGGGGGTTGTAAAGAACCAAAAAACTTTAGTCGCTTCGCTGTGTCCTATGATAGGCACTGCGTTTAGACTTGCGCTGTGCGATAGATTTTTATAGAGATGTGTAGGTGTTGTGCCAAGGCCTCCCCCTCCGGGGGAGGAAAGCACATCGTAGGCGTGCAGGTGGGGGTTGTAAAGAACCGAAAAACTTTAGCCGCTTCGCTGTGTCCTACGAGAGGCACTGCGTTTAGACTTGCGCTGTGCGCGGGAGATTATAAAACAACACGCAAGGCAATCATGCCTGCGGCCCACAGTATAACCAGCGCAAGCGCAAGCCAATCATGCCAGCGCATGCACAGGGGAGCATAGGCCGTGCGGCACTCGTGCGCGCCAAAGCCACGTAGTTCCATGGCCATGGCCAGCTTGCGGGCTTGATGAACGCCGCTTGCAACAGTGGGCATGAGCAACCAAGTGTAGATTTTCACACGAGTGCGGAACTTAAGCTTGCGTAAATCCACGCCGCGCAGCTGCATGGCATTGAGGCTATCGCGAAAACTTTCGCCAAACAACGGCACAAAGCGCAGGCCAATGCTGAGCATGAATGCCAATTGATAGGGCATGCGTAGCTGCAACAAAGCTTGCACCAGCACGTGCCCGCTAAAGCTAGCCAGCAACGCACCGCCCAGCAGCAAGATAACCAAGCGCTGCAGCACTGTGGCGGCGATCAACAGCCCGGCCAGCCAATTTTGTGCAGCGAGGGTTTGCAGCAACGTGACGAAGATCAACATGATCCACACCCCGCGCAGGCGGCGCAATAGTTTGAGCAGCGGCGCACGGGCGAGCAAAACAGCGATGATTGCACTGACTAGCACAGGCAACATGTGCCACGGGTTGCGGAAAATCACCGCGAACGTGGACAGCAGCAGGACAAATAAAATGGTGATGCGGGGGTCAACTTTCATGCAATTGCCCCTCCGTCATGCGAAGAATTCGCGTTGCGTTGGCTTGCACAAACGTCATGTCATGGCTAATGAGGAGGATGGCTACGTCAGCACGCAGGCAGGCTTGCAGCGTTTGGGCGAGAATATCACAACGGCGCGGGTCAAGGCCAGTGGTGGGTTCATCGAGGATAAGCGCGGCGGGCTGGTTCAGCAGCAATCCGCACAGAGCAAGGCGTTGCTGCTCCCCGCGGCTGAGCGTGAGGGTGCTCTGCTCAGCCAGATGGGTTAGCTCGAACCGTGCAAGCAACTCATGCGCACGTGCGTGAGATTCTTCCTGCGGCACGCCGCGAAGTTCCTGCGTGAAGGTGAGTTCTTGCAGCACAGTGGGGGCGAAAATTTGCCGCGCGGGTTCTTGAAAGAGATAGCCCACATGTTGCCCAAACTGCCCAAGCCGCCAATTTTTTGTGTTTTTGCCTTGGATGAGCACTGTGCCGCTTTCGGGCTTTAACAACCCGCAAAGCAGCTTGCCCAGGGTGGTTTTGCCGCTGCCATTTGCACCAGTGATGGCCAGTAACTCGCCGGCGTGCAGGGCAAAATTGATGTCGCGCAGGGCAAAGTTGGGGTAGGAAAAGCATAGATTTTGGGTTTGGATAATCATAGTAATATCTCTCTGTCGCACAACTTTGCACGGCGATTTTTGTCATGGTCCACGATGAGCATGGTCTGCCCACGCTTACGCAAGCCGCTTAGCACAGCCATCATGTTTGCGCAGGCGTCGCTGTCTAGCTGACTGAGGGCTTCGTCCAACAGCAGCAATTTTGGCTGCAACACAAGCACACTGGCCAAGGCAAGCAGCTGCTTTTGCCCGCCGCTGAGCACACTGGGGGATTCCCCGCGCCGTGCCCACAGACCAACCAGCTCTAACGCTTCGCGCACACGCGTTTGCATTTCTTCGCGCGGGACGCATAAATTCTCCAACCCAAAGGCGACTTCCAATTCAACCGTGCCGCAAAATAGCTGGATTTCGGGGTTTTGTATCACCATGCCGACCAACTTTGTGTGCTCGGCAGGGGAGTGACTGGCGGGCGGCTTGCCTTGCAGCAGAATTTCACCCTGCAAGTCTGCCGCGATTTGCCGGGGAATTAAACCACAGCAAGCATAGAGCAAACTACTTTTGCCCACGCCGGAATCGCCGCACAGAGCCATGCTTTCGCCTGCCGCAAGAGAAAAATGTTGCGGCGCAAAGAGATTTTCCTTGCCCGGATAGGCGAGGGTAAATTCACGCAGTTCAATCATAGACGTAATTCAATTCCGGTGAGCCAGTGCACCCAGCGTTGGGCAAACTGGTCGTATGGCAGAATCAGGCGAAACGGCCCGCGCTCGGCGCACAGCGCGATGTAGGCGGTATGCATGGCTTCGCTTTGCGGCATGGCAGTGGCAAAGCCATCGGCGGCGGTGAACACCACGGTGTAGTCGACATCGTCTTGAATAGGGATGAAGGCTTGCATCAACGCGGCAAAGGGCACAGCGTAAAATTCAACGTCTACACCGGGCTGGCCGCCACCGCGCAGGATTGCTTGCAAGGGCTGCGGGTTGAGGGCCTCGATGTCTGCCACGGTGATGACGAATGTTTCGCTAGTGGTGTGATGGGTGAGATGCAGTTCGCCATCTTCAAGCAGTTGCTGGCGGCCTTGGATGCTTCCCCAGTTCAACAAAAACAGCACCGCCACAGCAGCAGCCAATGCAGCGATGATCGCAATGACGGCGATGGTTGATTTTTTCATGGTGATCAATCCTCTATTACAAAGTTGGCTTTTAAGGTAAGATCTTTCTGATTTGTTTTGTGATTGCCCAAGCTGCCACGCCGCCCAAGGCACCGCTGAGTGCCGCCAGGCAAAGCAGAAGCATGGCCATGATCAGTTCAACTTGAAACAGCGCAAAGGCCACAGCCATGGTGCCGGTGATGTTAGCGAGCATGCAGGCCAGCACGCAAAAAAGCACATTAGGCTCGCGGCGGCGCCATGTTAGCGGCAGGAAGACTAAGTCAACTGCTAAGCCTGGCAGGGTGTAGGTAATTAGGCTTGCCGCGCCATGCGAGCCAGCCACACCCAATGCCATCACCAGCAAAGCTTGCGTGAGACCACACAGAAATCCCGCTCCGCGCACCCGCGTGAGCGAAACAGCCAGCACCAAAAACAACATATATATCCCGCCTACGGCAGCACCGCCGGGGATAAATGGTCCGGTGATCAGCTGCGCAAGGGGAACTACCACCGGTTTGATGGCAATGCCCAGCGCAGCAATCACGGCAATCAGGATCAGGTGAAATAGATTAGCGCGTGAAAGCAGGCGGCGAATCATGCCACAACCTCCGCACGATAAAATGCATTGTCACTAAATCGCGCCAATCGCACGATTTTGTCGAAATATTCCACGTGCGTGGTTAAGTCATACTCATGCGTAAACCGCACGCGGGTTGGTTTTTGTTCCAGCGGCATGGGCATGCCATCATAGATAGCGGAAAAATATGCAGGGAAGTCATAGTCAAAATCGAGGACTTTTTCGGGTGGTGAGTTGGGCAGCAAAACGCACTCACGCTGGTAGTGTAATAACTGGGCCAGCAAGTGCTCGTCCAAACCAAATTGTTGCAGGAATGGCGACAACTCGGCGTAGAAACGATCGGCTTCTAATAATGCGCGGCTGAACAGGTACATATCTTCGTGCATGTGACCAAAGCTAAAGCCGACGAGTGACAGCAGCTCATTGCCCCGTGCAAGTTCGGCATCAATGCTGGCGAGGGTTTGACTAAGCAGGTGGTTGGGGTGGTTGTGACATAAGTTTAGCAGTCGCAGATAAAAATCCGCATAGCCCGCAACGTTGTGCGTATGCAGGTGCATGGCGATTAGCCGCAGCATACCATAACTATGCAAACCTTGTGCTAAAAACATAAAATGGCTGGCGTTTTGCATGTCTTGTTGAGACATCGTGGCGGTTTGGGTAATCACGTGAATATATTCGGCAATTTGCTCACTGACATCGCCTGAACTAGATTGCCGAAAAATCTTTTGTCGCGTTTGCAGACCGTGCGTTTGGCGGAATTCGGGCGTTGCCATGGCAGCGTTGGGTAAAAGTGAACAGGGAAAGTAGCATATCCCCGCGTGTTGCCCCAGCTCGAATAATTTTTCCACGCCGGCGCAAAAACTTTGCAAGGTTTCGCCGGGCAACCCCAAAATAAGGTCAGTGTGGGTGCGGTAGCCCGCATTGCGATAGCGGCGCAGCCACATGGCCAGCTCTTCGTGCGGCATGTTGCGGCGACCGATGTTGCGCAGCACATCGGGGTTGAGACTTTGCACGGCAAAGTTGGGGCCAAGTTTATCTAGGCCGCTTTCGTTGAGCTTTTTGGCAATGCGAAACAGGCGCTCATTGAGCTTTTTTGTGGATTGACATAGAAACACCATGGGATAACCGGTTTCGGCTTTGGTGTTTGCCAGAACATTGATGATTTCTTCGTCACGCTCCAACATGCCAAAGTTGGCATCGGCACACCAAATAAATTCCACTTTGTTTTGGCTCATCCACGCAATTTCATCCAGCAGGCGCTGCAAGGGAAATTCGCGCACGCGGGCGTTGTGCTGCCCCCAGTCACAAAACGCACAGTGGTTTGGACAGCCGCGATTGGTTTCCCACACGATGGACCATTGCATTTTGGGATGTGCAGCAACGATGGGATCAAGCAGGCCGGTGAGATAAGGTGACGGGAGTTCTTCTGCGCTTTGCACAGCTTTAGGCGCATTGACGGCAAAATCATCAGCAGTGCGATATACCAAGCCCGGCACGGCGGCGTAGCTGGGGCTATCTTGCGTGAGTTCCTCCAGCAGGCGTTGCATCGGGATTTCTCCCTCACCGTGAATGAGCAGGTCGATGTAGGGTTCTTCTTTCAGCATGGCGGAACCGGGCGGCACATTGTGCCCACCGAATAAAATCAAACAGCCTGGCCAGCGTGTTTTGATTGCTTTGGCCAGTGCTTTGTTGTATTCAGTGTTCCAAATATAGCAGGAAAAACCCACGAGAAAGGGCTCATGCAAACGAGCGACAACATCGTCAATATTTTCGCGCATGAACATCAATTCTTGCAAAGCAAATTGTTCGTCCACAATGGGCGACTGCTTGGCATAAGCCCACAATGCTGCCACGGCATAGGGGAGATAAGTGGTAGTGAACTTTGGTGTTTTGCGCAGAACATCTGCTTGCACAAAAACAATATTACGTTTCGTCATAACCATCTCCTCGAAAAATTTTATGTTGGCGGCAAAAGCGCAGCCGCAGCACTGGCGCCAAGTAACGCAATCGTCGGGCAAATGTCATGTTCGATTTCCCTTCTATGCGTGCTTGTTGGATACAAGGAATTTCCACAAACGGCAGACCCATGCGCTCAAAGCATAAGGTGTATTCTATCAGAAATGCCATGTGTTTTTCTTTTAAGTTTAAGCAGACAAAATCACGAATGGGAAACAGCGTGATTCCATGGTGTGGATCAGTTTGCCGGCTAAAATATAGCAATCTAACCAACTTGCTAAAGAGTTTGCGCTGCAAGTTAAGCCATGCTCCTCCATCTTTCGGCAAACTCCCACCTGGCATTAGACGTGATAGTGTAATAATCGCGCCAGGGTTTTGTTTCGCTTGTGCAATCATTTGCGCAAGCTGTTGCGGCGAATAACAGAGATCTGATGGCCAGAAAATCGCATGAGAGGCATCGCTTTGTTCGCGCAACAGTTGTTGAAGTTCGGTTGCAAATCCGTCGTTTTGTTCATGCACTGCAAGCACGGGAATTGGCAGTGTTTGTGCGGCAAGCGTATAGACCTCTTTTCGGCAATCTTCCGTTGCGTTTGGTGCTAAAAAGATGAGCAAACGTGCAATATCTTCTGCGTTGCAGGCACTTATTATTCCATGCACTGTTTCGCGCAGGGCATGCACTTCGTCGCGGGCACCAATAACGACTACAACCTTCATGTTTGCTTCACTCCACTTTCTTTCGTGGCGCAGTTTGCTCATGCGCTGCCACCTGCTTTCTTGCTTAGCGCGCCGCGCCGGCGGTTGTACCACACATTGATGCGTGCGAAGTCAACCCAGTTGCCGTCCTCGGGCAAGCACAGCAGCAGCTGTTGTTGCGCCAAAATGGATGCATCTAAGTCGTATTGCGTTAAAAACGCGGGCAATTCGGCATAAAATCTTTCGGTTTCGTAAGCACAACGTAAAAACAGCATCGAACCCAATGGCCATGTGATTTCACCAAAGCGGGAGTCGTAGCACACCAAGCTTTCGCCATGCCCTTGAGCCAAACGTTGATAGCATGTTTGCAAAAAGGCGATTTGCTCGCCGATGAGGCTGCTGGAGTTTTTTCGGGCTTGAGCAATGAGGTCGGAATAAAATTGCTCATACGTTCCCTTTTGCTCGCTGTGAACACGTTGGGCAATATGCGAGAGTAGGCCAAACGAATGGAATCCTTGCACCACGGTGGAAAACAAGTATGCCTGTATCCAATCATCTAGGGACATTGTGTTGGTTTGGCAAACAATGTTGGAATATTCGGGGATGCTATCGTTGTTTTTGGGATTGCCATGTCGCTGCACTTGCCGCACCCGAATTGTCTTTACGCCGTGCTTCTGTTGGTAGTCTGGACTGCTTAGCAGTGTGTTGGGCAAAATTTCACACGGGAAAATTTCCAGTGCGCCATGCATGCCCGCAGCAAGCAACTGTCCAATGCCTTGGGCAAAGGAATGCAACGTTTCGCCCGGCATGCCAATGATGAGTTCGGAATAAAACGGGACATCAGCTTGATTGTACTGCGCAACCAGCTGGCGAAATTGTGTTAGACCCATGTTTTCGCGGTTAATGTTGGTCAGCGCTTGCGCTGAAAGCGTTTGGAAGGAAAGCGTGGCACCATTGCTCAGCCCATGCTGATGCAATTTTTGGTTAAGACGGAAGACGGTTTCATTGCTGTTTTTGGCAAAGCAGGCATAAAACTTTTTGGGATAACCCGTTTTGGCATTGTGTGCAATAAGGTAATCAATAAATTCTTCATCACGTGTAAGGATACCGAAGTTGCCGTCGGCACAAAAAAGCAATTCAATGCGGTGGCGGGCTGCCCAGTCGATTTCGGCCTTTACGCGTTCCATTGGTTTTTGCAAAAGACCGCCGTCCCATGCAGTCCCCCAATCGCAAAACGCACATCGATAAGGACAACCCCGATTGGTCTCCAACGTCATGGAAAACAGCAACTGGGGATATTGCTCGAACAGGCTGTCAAATAGACCCTCAAGATAGGGTGAAGGGAAATCGCAACGAGTGCAGGGGGCGGGCGTTGTGCGCAGAGTTTTACCCTGTGCATCACGATAGGAAAGTGATGGCACGGTGGCCAGATCTTGACCGTTGAGCAAAGCAAGCAGCAGTGCCGCAAAGGCTTCTTCGCCGGCTCGATGAATGAGGAAGTCGGCACAAGGGAGTTCGTGCAGTTGGTCAGCGTTATCGTTATTCACTTGGTGCCCGCCAAACAGGATATAACAATCCGGCCAGCGAACTTTAATTGCACGGGCAAGTGCTTTGTGGTATTCCATGTTCCAAATATAGCAGGAAAACGCCACCAAATATGGCTCGTCCAGTTTCGCTAGCACTTCTTCAATGGGTGTGCGCAGAAAAATGAACTCGCCTAGTTGATAATGGTGGCGAATTTCGGGCATGGAAAAGGCGTTGGCAGCCACGCAGCCTGCGGCATAAGGCAGGTGTGCGTTTTGGCCATATAAGTTGCCTGCTTGCACAAAATAGACAGTTTTTTTCACGTCGTTTGCTCCTCTTCAAGTTTCGCCACGCTGCTATGCCAGTTGAAATATTTCGACAGTTTTGCGTGTACACGTGGCCGCAAATATACCCAAGCCAGTGCACGATGCAGCAGATTGTTTATCCAGTCCATGACTTTTTTTGCCAGTGGCACAGCAAACCACCAGATGATGGCGAGTAATATGGCGATAATGCACACCACTTGCACAACAGTGAGACCAAAGACCCAGCCGATGTCGTAACGGTGGCGCAGAAACTCCCAGAAAAAACGCGGCAAAGCGTAGCTGATCAATGCCAGTGATATTCCGCGTCCGGGTTTGTACCACCGCGAACGTGCCATGAACAATAAGCAAAATATCGTTAACAGTGCGCCAACAGCAAACTCAAGCGGTTGAATGGGAAAGGCACCGACACGGTTGATGCCTATTTCTGTCCAGGGCACGCCCAAACAGCAGTTCCAATACGAGCAGCGCAGTTTTTGATAGCTGACAAGCCACAAGAAGAACAGGGCGAAAAAATCCATATATATATCGCGGTTTCGCTTGAGCAAAACCAAAGGGATAATTAGTGCCAACGGCAGAAGCAACCACGCGATATAAATAAGCATAAGCTGCAGTGGTGTGCGCATGAATACAAGAACATTTTGGTTGCGTAGAGCAATTTGCATAAGGATAGAACTTGCCCAAGCAAAATAAAGAACGACAAAGACGTTAATGGTTCGTCCGGTTTCAGCGTTAGGTAGTAGGCGTAGTTTGTCGCACAACAGCCAGTCTAACCATAACACGGCACGAGAAAATTTTTCGCGTCGGATACGTTTGCGAGGAGAAACAATGTGCTCGTTGCGCGCAAAATTTTGCCCGCTGATTTGTCGCCGTTTGCCGGAAAGTTTTGGTGGGGCGATGCCCTGTGCCAGCTGCTGCAAAAAGCGCAGTTTCATGCTTGGCGGCAGTAGACGGGCGTTCATACGGCGTGAATAGAGCAAAGGTAGCACCAATAAAAGTATGAAAAATAACATTGCTGGCAGAGACAAGAAGTCATTTATGTCAAAAATATAGCGAAACCAGCCTGGCAACACGTGCATGGCGCAAACCTCCTTGCATTATTTGTGCAACTGAATAGATATTTCAGGCTATTGATAGCTTAATTATAGCATGTTTTTCGCAAAAAATCAAGTCTATCGGTGGAAAGTTTGCGCAACGAGCACTATTCAAAAAGGCGACTGCGTGAACGAAAATAAATCCAAGCCAGTGCGCGGCGCAAGGTGCTGTTAATCCAATCCATGATTTTTGTTGCCAGAGGCAGAGCGAACCACCAGATGATGGCGAGCAATATAGCAACAATGCACACCACCTGTTCAATAGTGAGACCAAAGATAAATCCTTCTGCGGCGATATTGCGATAGAGATCGCCGCGATAACGCAGAAACTCCGAAAAAAAACGCGGCAAAGCATAGCCGATTAACGCCAGTGAAAGCCCGCGCCCTGGCTTGTACCACCGCGAGCGGGTGACGAATAATACGCATAAGATGGTTAAAAGCGTGCCGATGGCAGCTTCAATGGGTTGTATGGGAAAAACATAAGTGCTGATAAAGCGGTTGTAGATACCGTGCGCCCAAGGCGCGCCCATGCAACAATGCCAATACCAGCAGCGCAGTTTTTGAAAGCTTAAGTGCAACAAGAAAAATATTCCAAAAAAATCCATATATATTTCGCGGTTTCGCTTGAGCAAAATCAAAGGCAGCGTTGATAGTGCTGTTACAAAAAGTATCATGAATATTGTGAATAAAATCTGCAGTTGCATTAGCATGGAGATGTCATACGCGCGATAACGCATGCCGAAAAAACCGATATCATCTTGGTTGCTCGTCATGAATCGCACAACGAAAAGAATTATCCAGATGAGATAAAACATCAAAAAGGGATTGATGCTTCGTCCGGTTTCGAGGTTGGGAATCAAGCGTAATTTGTCATTCAACAGCCGATCTAACCATAACACGGCACGAGATAATTGTTCGCGCCTAGCACGGCTGCGCAATGAAATATTGCGCTGGCCGCGTGCGAGTTTTTCGCCGGGTTTGATTTGCCGCCGTTTGCCGGAAAGCTTTGGCGGAGCGATGGTTTTCGCCAGTTGCTGCAGAAATTGCGGCTGTTGGCTTGGCGGCAGCAGGCGGGCGTTCATGCGGCGTGAAAAAAACAAAGAGAATGCCAGCGGCAACATGAACAAAAATGCAGCTGGCATGTACAAGAAACCATTTTCGTTAAAAACATAGCGAAACCAGTGCGGCAACACGAGCATGGCGCAAACCTCCTTGCGTTTTTGTTGCGCAATCCATCAGCATTTTCATGCCATAGATAATCTCATTATAGCATATTTTTCGCAAAAAATCAAGTCCCATGGGAGGAAAAATTTGCGCAAAGAGACAACCATTGCAAAACCCTTGACAAATCCACTCGCATGCGTTATAATAATATTTGAAGCCAGTGCGGGCGTAGTTTAGTGGCAAAACAGCAGCTTCCCAAGCTGCGGTTGCGGGTTCGATTCCCGCCGCCCGCTCCAATTTTCCGCTATGCTGCGTTTTCACTTCGGTCATGTACCGTTGTACACATCCCTCGCGAAAGCCTTGCCTAGCGAAAAATTTATTTTGCGAAATGCTGTGTTTTCGCTTCGGTCATGTACCGTTGTACACATCCCTCGCGAAAGCCTTGCCTAGCGAAAAAATTTATTTTGCGAAATGCTGCGTTTTCGCTTCGATCGCGTACCACTATACACGTCCCACGCGAAGGCCTTGCCTAGCGTAAAATCCCCGCGTTGAATACACTTGATTGAGGAACTGCTATGGAATTCATCTTTTTTGTGCTGCTTCCCATTGTGGGGGGGCTGCTCTCTCTGATACTGGGTTTTTTGTTGGGACTTGTAGCGTTGGTTGCAGCACCCGCGGCCGTGATTGGCATTGGCTATGTGCTTTTCCGCATTGTGCAGTGGCTGGTGCGGTTGCTTGCGTAGCAACTTATAATAAAATAAGCAAACAGGCGGCTCGGTTGGGCTGCTTGTTTTTTGTTGCGCCGTCGCAGTGGCTGGACACGTCGCTAAAATTCATAAACTATTCACACAAAAGACTTGATTTGTTAATAGGGGGGGGGGGGGGGGGGGGGGAGAAAAAA
>Ga0123355_10000248_pt1 | contig 69553 bp, 67 predicted proteins | sample TergutEmb28metaG_3_FD_89872 | JGI IMG/M metagenome (GOLD analysis project Ga0123355, IMG submission 89872) | Embiratermes neotenicus P1 segment gut microbial communities from Petit-Saut dam, French Guiana - Emb289 P1 | ecosystem: Host-associated > Arthropoda: Insects > Digestive system > Gut ...
CAATGTTTTGTTTGAAAAGCTAGAAAAATTTACTCGTACTGAAACTGTAATAGGTGAGCAAATCCAAGTGGGTAATATAACTCTAATACCTATTGTCAGTGTATCTTTTGGTCTTGGTGCCGGAGGTGGCAGCGGCGGAGATGGAAAAGAACAAGGCTGCGGCTCTGCCGGAGGTACAGGAGCAAAAATCCAACCCAATGCAATGCTTGTTATCAAAGACGGAGAAGTAAGTGCAATACCCTTAAACAGCAAAGGTTCCTTCGACAAGCTATTTGAAATGCTGCCGGAGCTAATCGACAAAGTAGATTGCTGCAAACCAAAAAATGAAAGTACAACTGAAGAATAAGGTCTTTTATATAACAAAGCCTGACGTCGCTTTAAAGTAACGTCAGGTTTTTTATGTGTTTTATATCTTGCAATTTGTGCTTTGTAATCCGCTACTGCATTGTATTTCGTTTAAGAATCTCACTAAAAGCATCTTTATCAACCAAAACAGCAATGTTCGGATGTAACTGTAATATAGATGCCGGAACCTGTGGTGTTATTGGCCCAAAGAAAGCATTATATATAGCTTCAGCCTTGTCCAATCCGGTAGCTAACATAAGTATTTTTCTACTCATCATAATTGATTTAATACCCATAGTTATAGCACGTCTAGGCACTTCATCAGGAGAAGCAAAAAAACGAGCATTGGCTTCGATGGTATCTTTATCAAGCTCTACCATATGAGTTGCAGCTTCAAAAAAATCTTGTGGTTCATTAAAACCGATATGTCCGTTACGACCAATTCCTAGTATTTGAAAATCTATACCACCGTATTTCAATATTCTTTCATCATAACTTTTGCATTCAGCCTCGATATCCTGAGCCTCTCCATTTGGCAAAAAGCATTTACCTGCCTTTATATTTATAGAAGAAAACAAATTTTCATGCATGAAGTGATAATAAGATTGGTTATTTTCCCTTGATATCGGATAATATTCATCCAAATTAAAAGCCCTAACATCCGAAAAATCAAGCTGCCCTGCATTATACTTCTCTATAAGTTTCTTATACATTAGCACAGGAGTACTGCCTGTAGCAAAACAAACTACGCTATCTTTTTTTTCTTTAATTTGATTTTCCAGTAAGTCAGCTGCCATAGAGCTCATTTCTTCATAGCTTGCATAGGTTCTTATCTTTACATTTCTCCAATTAAGCACTTGATCTTCCTCCTCTATATTATTAGTTCTAGCATTATACCATGATTTTGTTCAAACTACAATTTTCAGTGCCGCAACAAATTCAATGTTTTTCAAAATCAAAGCTCACTAAAAACAGTTAAAAAATAGCATCATAAGTAACGTATTAGCAACAAATAAAACCATAAAAATTTCTCAGTTTCAAAAAAATGATACCTGCCACCTCAATTATATAGCAGGTATTTTTGTTCTCTGTAAACTAAAATCTTGCCGCCTAAGGCAACATTACACTATTATCTGTTATTTTTACAGGACTGAGTTGGTATAAGTCATCAGTGCCATCTCCAAGCTGACCAAATTGATTAGCACCCCAAGACCATAAGCTGCCATCTGCTTTAACTGCCATTGTATGACCAGATCCGGCTGAAACAGCAACCACATCTTCCAATATTTTTACAGGTATACGATGACTTGCGTTTGTACCATCACCAAGCTGGCCTATGAACCATAGCTTTATATCACCAAACCGACCCCAATCATTAGCACCCCAAGACCATAGGCTACCATCTGTTTTGATTACCACTGTATGATTAAGCCCTGCCGAAACAGTAGCTACATCCTCCAGTATTTTCATAGGACTTTGTCGATCTATATATGTGCCATTTTCAAGCCAAACCGGGAAATGACCCCCCCACGCCCATAGACTAGCATCGCTTTTGATTGCCACTGTATGTCCTCCTCCGGCTGAAACAGCAACTACATCTTCCAATATTTTCACAGGACTATGCCTATCTCTCTTTGTGCCATCTCCAATCTGACCAGACCAATTACCACCCCAAGCCCATAAGCTACCATCTGTCTTGATTGCCATTGTATGACCTTCACCTGCCGAAACAGCAATCACATCTTCCAGTATTTTTATAGGACTGAGTAGGTATAAATCATCAGTGTCATCTCCAAGCTGACCGATGCCATTAGCACCCCAAGCCCATAGACTACCATCGTTTTTGATTGCCACTGTATGTCCGCCTCCAGCTGAAACAGCAACCACACCTTCCAATATTTTCACAGGACTATGCCTATCTCTCTTTGTGCCATCTCCAAGCTGACCATTACCATTCCAACCCCAAGCCCATAAGCTACCATCTGTCTTGATTGCCATTGTATGATGTTCACCTGCCGAAACAGCAATCACATCTTCCATTACTTTTATAGGATTGCGTCGATCTATATCAGTACCATCTCCAAGTTGACCCCACTCATTACGGCCCCAAGCCCATAGACTACCATCAGAATATAGGGCAAAGCTTGTTAACACTCCAGCCTCAATAGTCGTCTCTGCATCCATAGGCATAGGCATTGATGTGATTTCAGAAACATCACTTAATGTATCGTCACTGCTACAGCCTGTAAATGCTGTAATTGCTATTATTAAGATAACAATGCTGTATACTACTTTTTTGTTGAAGATTATATTCATACCAGTAATCTCCTTCCTTTCTGCGAAAGGTAAGTCTTTGCTTTATCAAGCAGTATAATTATAGTATATTTTGTGAGTTATTACTAAACAAACGAAAAATAGTTTGGTCTAGTCTATATACTAGGCGTTTCATAGTTTTTCGTACTCCGTAGGAGTGCCAGTAGCCACCAAAGTGGCTTAAAAATTGAGCTGATAGGCGAAAATGCTTTAGGGAGCTTGAGGAGTATCCCCTCAACAAGGAAAATTATAAAAAACATTATATACTTCCCAAGTCTTTGAATTAACCTATACTTAACTCTTATTATAATAAAAAAATGGGAATAATAGATTATGTAAATGTAAAACTTCTCACTCATAGTTTAGTCAATCAAAAGATGCGTGGATTAAATTTGATATAATTATAGTAGTATGTACATATTGGGGTTTATAGATTTGATTATTATTGCTGCACCTTAAGCCTAAACACACCAATGTCTTGATCAGGTGTTGCAAAACTTGATACTATAAGCCATGTGTTGTCGTTTACTGCTACAAACCGAGGTAAACTTCCCGCCTCATGAAAATCAATGAGATATGCATATAAGTGCTCATTGATATATGTAATGAGCACCAAACGACCATACATATGGTATCCGTCTATAGTTTGCCAATCTGCTATTCCTAAAATTGCACTTCCATTTGTAGTTTTTCTAAATGTACGGAAACCGTCAAGGCGATTCGTTATTTGACTGTCAAAAGACCTGAATTCCAGATAGCTAATGATATTCCATTCTGCTGCTCCTATATTCTCGGGATAGGCATGTGATGTGACTATTCCCTGCTCTAGAATGGAAAAATCATCAACATGTTTTGTGAGCTGAATCCTTTGATATTCGCCACATATGTTCCCTATGAAAAAATATTCGTTACCTTGGTATGATTCAAAAAAGGCAAACATATCACCAAATGCATGAAAATGCCCTGGACTAAATAATTCTCCCTGCTCAAGACTATTACTGTATAGTGTTCTTGGTTCTTGATTATACGGTACAAACTTGACTTTATATTCCTCTAATTCCAAATCTGTGTATAGTATAAGATATCCACCTTCAACTCGTCTCAAAACTGGCTCAGACCGCCACAAACTTTGAATTGTGCGAATAACTGTTTGTTGGTTGGTGGTAGTATCATATGATTTCACATTAACATACAGCTCACGTCCATACATATCTGTATCGACATATATAATTAGATCTCCAAAAATTATAGCATCAATTATTACACGCTCTTGCCCTAGTAAATCAATCTCGGCAATAATTTCTTGCTTGACAGTATCATAGAGAAACATGAAATCATGAGGGACTGCCTGTACTGCACTTCGCAACGTTTCAGTAGATACTGTAGTAAACAATATCATATCATTGACTACGTCACGAACAACCAGATCACTAAGTTCATCCATATCCAAAAAATCAAACTGAATTTGCTCAATTGTGAAATTCAGCTCTCCATGCTCAAAAGGAATATTACTTATATCTGATATTACTCCAACCTCAGTACTTTGTGGTTTTGCCACACAAGAGTATAGAGCAACAGAAAGTGTTAGTATTATAGCCAATATTATTGTTTTGTTTTCTATTGCCATTGTAATTCTCAACTCCTTTTTTTAATTAACATAGAGCCACTATGATAGCAGCTCTATGTATGTATTTTCTGCAAAACTATGCCAAAAAATGACCGTTATGACGATTAACAGAATTTTGTGCTTGATTTACCGGAATATTATGCCAAGTGCCAAAAAATCTATTATCCCAATGGGGATCAGATATCGCTAAAGTCGCATTGCCGTTACCTCTAAAATTACTATAGCGTCCAACTACAATATAATGTCCACCTCGATTAGAAGACTGAATCCAAGGTATCGCACTAACACAGGATTGTAAAATTGGAATTAAGGTAAAGTTGTGAATAGCTTCAACCATTCTTCGCTCAAACGTTTGCACATTGATCTGATCCGCTCTCATATGTACATAATGAACCCTGCGATCACTCAGAGAACGTCGCATGTCATGAATATATGTACCACCCGAGTTGACGTTTCCAAACTCTTGGGCAAATGTCCGCTGTGATACAACCTGTCCACGATGTGCTTCTAAGGCCATTTGTGCACTTGCGGGACCACACCACCATCTAGTTTCCTGCTGGCGTAAGCTATATCTATGCAGTAAACAAGACATAACCGGGATGCTACGTGCCATCACACGCCCTTCTGCGATTGAGCGCTCCAACACTAGTTGATCAATCATTTCCGGATCAAAATATGGACATCCGGGATCAAATAAAGGTGCACCGCCACCCAGCATTTCTGCACGATTAAACAATCCATTATCTTGAGATATATCAGCCAAAACTTCGCCACCTGGATGTGATACCCTAGTCATTTCATTATCCGCTAGATTCTTATCAAAAAGGTTGTCAACATCGTTTCCACTCGTAGCAAATGCTGGAACAGCAAAAGTGAAAATCAAAGCAAAAGCTAATAGCATTGACATAATTCTCTTGAATTTTAAATTCATCATAGCTAATAAACACTCCATTCAAAATTATTTTTTACAGCTTAAATAAATTCTATTTTTCAAACTATAATCACATAAGCATAAGCACCACTCCCCCTAACCTTAAGTTTCTCTTCTTTACTTAAGGCTGGGTTAGGTTTAAAATAGATTTAAGCCTAACCTTTGCCTCTTGGTAAAGAAGGTGTAGCCTTGGGCAAATGGTAACGCTGGTAAGCCTCCTTTGCCCAAGATTTATTTCATATAGCCACCCTCCGCAAAAAAGCTGAACATGGGAAAGAACTTTTTTGCGAAAGATTAGCCATACAAAATACAACAATTCAAATCTTAATCCACAACTTCTTCAAGCATATCCGGTTGATACATCAAAAACCAACTTGTCGCACTAATATTAGTTATAGCAGTCAATGTACATATATATGCGACTCCACTATACATGACTTCTGTCAACGTCTTCATCATTGCCCTACACCTCCTTCCTTCTCAGGCTTAATAAAACATCCATAAATCTAACAAACCCATGTCCTACAGGTGTTAAAGTAAAGCCTTGCCATAATAATCCACCTGCTATTATCCAACTTGCTAGACTTTCAACCCCTAATAAAATCGGAACTAATGACAAAACAACTACTGCTGTTAATGTATACTTACGAAAAGCATCTTCTGCTGTTTTGGTTTTAAAAGGTTTGTTTGGAGGTGCTTGAGGGGCATAGCTCCAATATAGGTAAATACATAAAGCCATGACCCCACTCAAGACAGTCGGAGATTGTACACTAAGTAATGGATGTATGATCTTGATGGTATATCCCAGAGTGACAAATACAATGATACTTGCACTTAAACATCGGTAATAAGCTGTACAGTGAGCACCACCTGATAAAGTTCGCATAATGGCCACGACTAAAAGTAAAAGAGCAACTTCTGCAACAATACCCAAAAGAGTACTGATAAGAAAAAGAACAGCCAGCTTTACCATACCGCCGATTAAAATTTCTGCACCATAGCCAAGTAAATTTGCTTTATTTGGAGTGTCAATTTTTTTGGCTATATGCTTCCCAACTACATGCCCAATATTATGGATAGAGATTTCACGCATATTTTGTCACCTCTTGTCGATTTTTGTCTAAGATACCCACATAGTAGCATGTTTAATATAAATTGCCTACAGTACATACATGAAACCCCAAAAAGCGGTCATGAAATCCTCCCATTACGACATAAAACCTTAATATCTGCACATGAAAAACAAAAATCAGCTCCTATTTTAAAGAGCTGATTCTAAACATACTTTCCCCATCTAAAAGATAGGACTCTATTCTCTCCACGGTATACGTATTACAAACTGAACACCTTGATAACCTTCCGCTTCCTTTAACTCTAACTGTCCACCAAGGCGTTGAACAGTTTCATTAATTATATGTAGTCCCAGACCACCATGCTTGCTTTTATCTTTGGTAGTATAACCAGCTACAAATACATTATTTTTAACCTCTTCGGGAATAGGATTGCCTGTATTTGTAATCCGTATCATCAAGCCCATTTGATTGCATTTAAAATCTAAATCAATCCTCTTGGGATCATCACTGCCTTTTGCTGCAGCAGCATCCAGAGCATTATCCAGTAAATTCCCCAGCAACCGGGTGAGATCCTCCGATGAAAGGGGCAATGTTTCCCTGTTGGTATTCACCCTCCATTTAAAATCAATACCATTTTTAAAAGCTTCCTTATATTTAGCACTTATTAGTGAAGATACTTCAGGAAACTTAATACCCACAAGGTTTTTAATATCCACAATATTCTTGTAATGCTTTTCTATATAGCTTTGAAGCCGATCATAGTTTTTATCTTCCATATATTTATGCATAGCTATAATATAATTATAAAAATCATGACGGCCTTCTTCGAGTTCAAGGTTTAGTTTGTTTATTTCCCTAGCATAGTGTAGCTCCATTTCTAATTTGGCTTCTTTTTCTACAGCTTTTAGTAAATATACTGTTACGAAGATGGTAGCCACTACTGAAACCAATATAACAATAATGCTAGTATTTATTAAATCACTAAAGGTAAAGCTGGGATAAACTCCTGAGTTATAAGCATGGAAAACAGCAATTAATAGCACCAACATGAGAGCCTGAACCAGGCAAATTATAAAAAGAGGATTTTTTTTCGCTAATGGAATACGCCATTGCCTTTTATTGGCTATATAAGTTAAGCTTGCCAGAAAGAGGAGATGAGGCCAGGTGAAAATTGTGCGTAACAAGGGGTCTGCAATGATTTCTCCCAATTCTAATGAAAAAATCCAGGCTAAAATAGGAAGAATAGCTCCTTCTGCCAATCCCAATGCTATACCTGCAAGAAGCACTACAATTAATGCTGTCCGCCAATGTAATTTGATAAAAAGGGTTACAAGAAAAATCATTACCGCTGCCTGTAGAAGAAAATGTACCCCAAACTCCATTGGCAATGAACGGATACCATAGGAAGCAAGAGATGTCACTATAGCAAGAATAGCTATAGTATGAAATGACACTTTCTTGCCCGCCAGGAAAAAAATCATATAATATAATACTAAACTTTCCGGAAACGATGTAGCCAAAAAAGGTACTATTGGCATAAAATCCATGCTACTCCCCCATTCCCTTTAATCAGTAATACCCAAACATGACATTAGCTCAGCTTTTCGCTCTTTGCTAACTAAAGCCTCACCTTCAAAATTCTTAAATTTTACTATATCAGAATAAGATTTAGGCTGAGAAATTATTCGGTCAACATACTCAAGATTAACAATAAATGATTTATACGAACAGAAAAACTTTGCACCCAATTCCTCACCCATCTTTTCTAATGTTTGACGTGTTCTATATACCCCATCGAAACAATGAATTTTGACATAACGGCTTGCTTTTTCCTTTTCAATGTATATAATCTTATCAGTTTCTATGAATATTTCTTCATTATCTTGATTTACAAGAATTTTATCAGGTGTTCTTGGAAGAAATGCTATATGTAGGATATGATTAAAAGTTGATTTAACTTGTTCCTCATCAATTGGCTTTAGGATATAAGCTGTATAAAAAGCTTCTCCGGCTTTCCATATATATCTTTCATGGACAGTAACAAAAACTATAAATATATTAGGTGCTATTTCTCTGATCTTTTTAGCCAACTCTATTCCATCCATATCCGGCAGACTAATATCAAGAAAAGCAACATCCGGTTTTTGCTTTTCAACTAGCTCTATAGTATCGATAGCATTTTCTGCCATACCTACGATATTGGCATCTTCAAACTTGTTAAGAATTGACTCAAGAATCTGTAATGAAGCGAACTCATCATCCGTCATAATAATTTTCAAAGATGACATGTGCCATTCCTCCTTAGTGAAATTTTGCCACGTCATAATACCCGATGCTGATTATTTTATAACTTATCATTATACATCCCTCACTGATGTGTCAATAGTTTTTTTATTTTAAGTAAATTATAACTTTAATTATCCACCATATAACCCCAATTAACTTAAACATTCTTCGAGGATAATTGTTTATCTAATTTTCAATACGTGCCACAAACAAAAGAGGCTATTGCCAACCATTTTTATGGTTTTGCAATAGCCTCTTTATATTTCCTGTCAAATATGTTTTCTCGTCACTGCCTTATGCTTTAGTTCATTTTATATTCGCTTTCACAATAAATATCTTCAGGATCAATAATCCTAAAACCACCTGCACGTAAAGCCGCAAGCCCTGCACCGGGCTGGTCGAGCCTCATAATAATCACAGCCTCATCATTGCGTTGGGAAGAAAGAGCATAAAGGTATTCAAGATTGACACCTACATCGGCAAGGATTCGCGAAGCTTTTGCAAAAGCACCCGGCGTATCACTAACTCCAACTGCCACAACTTCATTTGACCGTACCATCATACCTGCATTACGCAAAACTTCAAGGGCTTTTTCAGGATTTGAAGCTATAATACGCAAAAGACCGAATTCGCTGGTATCTGAAAGGGATAACGCCCTTAAATCAATGCCGTTAGTAGCCAAAACTTCCATTATTTCAGCCATTTTACCACGGCGGTTTTCTACAAAAACACTTATTTGCTTTAGCACTGTAATTACCTCCTAACCCAGCAGTGTGGCACCAAATTCACCAACACTAACTGTTGAAAACTTTTCTATAATATCTTTTACAGTCAGACTTTTCTTTTCTTCACCTTTTGCTTCAAATACAATATTACCGCCGTTCATCATGATAAGCCTATCTCCATAACGAATGGCATCGTTCATGTTGTGAGTAACCATGAGGGTAGTCAAATTATCACGTTTTATCAGCATATCACTTAGCTCAAGAACTTTTGCAGCCGTCTTGGGATCTAGGGCTGCTGTATGTTCATCAAGAAGCAAAAGTTTTGGTTTTTTTATAGTCGCCATTAAAAGAGTTATGGCCTGACGCTGCCCCCCTGATAATAGACCAATTTTTGTGGTCATCCGATTTTCCAGACCCAAATCAAGCAACTCCAAAGCTTCTTTGTACTGTTGTCGTTCTGATTTTGGAACACCCTGGAAAAGACCTCTTCTCTTCCCTCTACGAAGAGCCAGAGCTAGATTTTCCTCTATAGTCATATTTCCGGCAGAGCCTAGCATAGGGTCTTGAAAGACACGCCCGAGATAGGTAGCACGCTTAAAATCGGGAAGGCCGGTAACATCATTGCCATCAACTATAATTTTTCCGCTATCAATAGGAAATACCCCTGCTACTGAGTTAAGCATAGTAGATTTTCCCGAACCATTACCGCCTATCACAGTAATAAATTCACCTTGTGCAAGGGATAAACTCACCTTGTTAAGAGCCTGGGTTTCATTGACTGTACCGGGATTAAAAGTTTTTGATATACTTTCGAGCCTTAGCACACTAAATGCCCCCCTTTGTGCGTTTCATAATGCCGGCAAATTTACTTTTAATGTGTGGCAAGTATAGTGCAAGAGCAACTGTCGCAGCTGTAAAGAGCTTTAAATCTGTAGCTCGCATTCCCGCTTCAAGAACGAAGGCAATAACAATGTAGTAAGTAATAGTACCAAGCACCAGGGCAATAAGGGTTCTAAGAAAATGGACCTTTCCAAATAGTACTTCCCCGATTATAAGAGCTGCAAGTCCTATAACAATAGCACCTATTCCCATTTGAACATCAGAAAATCCAAGGTACTGAGCAATAAGCCCCCCTGAAAGTCCTACAAGACCATTGCCCAGGGCAAGTCCTGTAATTTTTGCAGTATCAGTATTAATGCCTTGAGCTTTTGCCATTTGCGGGTTACTTCCTGTTGCACGGACAGCGTTTCCTATTTCAGTACTGAAGAACCAATAAATAACTGCGATTACCATTAGCACTACAACAGTTCCCATGATAATTGTAGCAGGATTTCTGGCAAATCCAAGTTCCATGACAGGGGTAAAAACAGTATCCATACGCAAAAGAGAGATATTCGCTGTCCCCATCACCCTGATATTTATGGAATATAATGCAATCATACAAAGAATTCCGGAAAGCAAAGCAGGAATGTGAAGCTTCGTATGCAAAAGCCCTGTAACCGTACCCGCCATGGCTCCGGCAATAAAAGCTGCTCCAAGAGCCAAATAAGGATCTACACCGGAAATAATAAGAACAGATGCAGTAGCAGCCCCAAGTACAATAGACCCCTCAACTGTAAGGTCAGGGATCGTGAGCACTCTAAATGAAATATATACACCAATTGTCAAAAGCGACCATAAAAGACCAAGTGCAATGGCCCCTATAATTACATTACTCATAAAAAATTTCCTCACACATTAAGTCAGATTATTATTTTCATTCATACTTTACTTATGGCAACCTCTAAAAACTAAAAAACCTTCCCCATTTCATAACTTTCTTGGAACTTAAGCATAGTAGCCATTAAGATTAAGCTTCTTAGCACAGCTATTCTTCAAGGTTCCAAATATTATACTTGCTTTAAAAAGTTTTCTAAATATAAAACTTCGGCGGGAAGGTTTATAGGGTTTTTAGAGGCTGCCTTATCCAAAAATCTTATTCAGGGAAAAATACGTATTGCAAAAATCTCTCCGGAACTTCAAATCCAATTTCTTGGGCAACTAGTCCGTTTATTTCAATCTGATCACTTGAAGCAGCAAACTGAATAGGCATATCTCCGGGATTTGCTCCGTGCAATACTTCTATTGCCATAAGCCCCGTCAACCATCCAAGTTCAAAGTAGTCGATACCCATAGCAGCAAGTCCGCCATCCCTTACCATAGTGCTGGTTCCACAGATAGTCGGAATTCCCGCTTCTTTAGCAACACTATGTACTGTCGGCATAGCTGCTGCCATGGTATTATCAGTAGGTATGTAGATCGCCTCGACATGTCCTACAATGGATTGCATAGCCTGCATAACTTCAGCAGTATTTATTACTGTCACTTCACGATACTGTAAGCCGATTTCTCTAATTCTCTCTTTTGCAATTCCTATTTGTAATACAGAATTGGCTTCACTTGAGTTATAGATAAGACCGATAGTCTGAACTTCAGGAACCAATTCCACAATAAAGTCAATCTGTGCAGCTACAGGGTTCATATCACTTGTACCAGAGATATTACCACCTGGAGCTTCGTTAGAGTCTATCACTCCTGCCACTATATAACTCGTTACTGCAGTACCTAAAACCGGAATAGTGGTAGTTCTTCCCGCTATCATCTGAGTTGCAGGAGTAGTAATAGACAGGATCAAGTCCACATCCCTACTCACCAAAGCATCAGCAATAACCGAAAGGTTTCTTTGATCACCTTGAGCATTATCGTACATTATAGTAATGTTTTCACCATCAACATAGCCATTTTCAGCAAGTGCGGCAACAAATCCGTCAAAAGCAGCTTCTAAAGCACTATGCTCCATGAGGTTTATTACACCAATTGTAAAATGTTCTCCATCTCCTCTTTCTTCTGCCTGCTGTCCCCCTAGACAACCTACAAAAAGTGCAGCAGCCAGTACCATACAAACTATAAGAAAAATAGATATTCTTGATTTTTTCATAAATGCACTCTCCCTCTTGGTTACATATATTTTATTCTTATGAGAACTTCATATTGCTCGTTATAATACCATGTAAAAAGCACTTATGTCAATATTAAGATAGGCTTAGAGCCAGTCTCAATGTGTTGATAAATATGCAACGCACTATAAATAACTGAGCAAATATTACCAAGAATCAATTTAGCACAGATAAGATAAACCCACCAAGGTTTATTTTTGTCTGTGCTAAATTATGATATATAAGTTTTTCTACTATTTATTCTTTGTCTTTTTTCCTCTTGGCATCAATGATTACCCACACTACACCAATAATAGCACCAATGACTGCACCAGTTATAACTATACCCCAATCCATGAAATCTCCTCCATTTCTATTTACATTAAATTAATACCACAGAAATATAATTTCAAGTATCATGTATATTATAATTAACAAGTTATCGGCAATCAAGACTATTTATTGTCATTTATTTATTTCTATTTCATTTTTTTACTTATTCAGTCTATATCGTCGTACAAGTAACCAAGAAAAGACCAGGGTGATAGCGGATAGAACCAAAAAGAACCCAATACCATTTAAGGGATTTATCACATCACCACTGCCCCGAAACATCAAAGAGAGCCAATCTAAAACCCGCACAACCAGACCACCGGTCAAGTTGTTAATCATAGGCAGCACAATAATAACTCCAACACCTACCAAAATTTTGCCTAAAGTATTTAAGTTGTTAAACAAAGCAGTTAAAAAATACCCTAAAGTGCCCACTGTAAAAAACAGAGCCCAAATCCATAGAAAATGAACCAAAAAGCCCGGAACTACTCCTACAGCACTCAACCATCCACCGTATATATACACAAAAGCGAAAGTATTTACGCCTGCTTCCTGAAATAATGAAACGATAGCAGTAATCGATAAAGCTACCACAGCACAAATTACACTGGCTATGGATAAATGTAATTTAAACCCAACAAAACCTGTCCAGCGAGAAATGCCATGCTGAAGTAAAAACTGGATATCTTCCTTGAAAGAACTCATACATACAATCAGCATAGTAATGGCAAAAATAAATTCAGCACCGCCAAAACTGACATAGCTGCTATCACTGTACGTTATATTTATAATAACCCCTCTAAAGAGCACAATAGCTACTATAAAAGCCGTATAAATCGAAGCAACCCACGCTATAGATGTGCAACTTTCTTTTAAATGGTACTCTGCAATAGGTTTCCATAAACTCATACTATACTCCCCCTATTCCTTTGCCAACTGGACAAAAAGTTGTTGTAAATTTAGCTTTGTAATCTCCAAACCTTCCGGCACCTGGTCTTTTTCTAGACTTTCTAATATATACGCCGATTTTAATCCACCCAGTTGATCCTGACCCATACACTCTTTTCCCTGAATAAAAGCATCCACAGCAGCTGCAGACCCTGTAACAGTGTAGCCTCGAGCTAAAAGATTTTCTGTCGGCTCATGAAGTAAAATTTCACCTTTTTTCATGATAATCACATCTTCAATGAGACCGGTTACTTCTTCAATGAGATGAGTAGAAATAACATAACAAGCCGGTCTCTTCTCAAATTGCTGAACCAGCAAACCATAAAATTGCTCTCGATGAACCGCATCCAATCCCAAAACAGGTTCATCCAAGAAAATATACGGTGCACCACTGGACAAAGCCACAGCCAACCGAAACATACTGCTCATACCTGTAGACAATTCTTCTACCTTCTTTTTTATGTTCAGGCCAAACTCTTCAGCCAAGTAATTTGCATTTTCCAAATCAAAATTAGGGTATAGCCTATTCCCCCAGTAAAATGCTTCTTTGATCTTCATGGAATCCGGATAGTAATTCTTCTCTCCCATGAGGTATATTTTACCCATGGCTCTATCATTTTCCATCACAGGCTCTCCATCTACTGTAATAGTTCCCCTGTCCGGATAAATTCGACTGGTGATCATGTTTAAAAGAGTACTTTTACCTGCTCCATTTCTTCCTAAAAGACCATAAATTTTATCTTGCTCAAAAATCAAGTCTACATTCTTCACAGCCTGTACCTGACCAAAGGCTTTTGATACACCTTTCAATTCAATTTTATTCATGCTCATAACTCCTTTCAATCAATTCTACTGTTTCTGCCAAAGTAAAGTTTAAGCGTTTCGCCTCTCGGGTCAACCGAGCAACATATTGCTCGAAAAAAGCACCTTTCCGCTTCTCCTTTACCCGTAAAATGGCTCCTTTTGCCACAAACATACCCACCCCTCGTTTCTTGTAGAGAATCCCATCTTCCACCAGACAGTTAATCCCCTTAAGGGCTGTAGCAGGGTTGATCTTATAGGTCACAGAAATCTCTGTGGTAGAAGGTACTTGCTCTTCCTCCGGATAAGCACCAACCAGAATGCCATCCTCAATCCCTTCAGCAATCTGCTGAAAGATAGGTCTCTCATCTTCAAAGTTGATTTTCATCCTACGCCTCCTCTGTTAAGTTGTTAATTAGTTATGTAACTAACTATAACACTGCGAAATCCCTCTGTCAATAGAAAAATAAATAAAAAAGAACAGTTGGGTAACTATCTTGTTTCCCAACTGCTCCATATCTCAAAAATGCTATATTACTCTATGGTTACTCTGCGTGCTTCCGGTTCCCAATCTACTTCTAATCCCAAGTTTTCTGAAATTGCCCTTAGTGGAAGCATAGTACGTCCATGGATTAATTGAGGTGCTACATCTATGCTGACTCTGTTACCATTAACAACCATACTTGCTTCTCCTGACCAGAGATCAATCCAACGGTTACCTTTAATAATTGTTGCATTTCCATTTGCTTGATCCCAATCAACAGTTGCACCAAGAGCCTCGAAAACAGCTCTGACAGGTACCATTGTACGACCATCTATTGTTACCGGTGCAACATCTATTCCTGATCTAACACCATCTATTGTTAAAACCGGCTCTCCTACTGTAAGTTGTAATACTGGTTGTTGTGCAAAGTCTGTTTCTCTAAACTGTATTATCATAGGAGCACTAAAGCCATGGTATCTTGCAACTACAAAACCAATATTGCTACCCATGGTATCTCCAATGGTTAGTAAGCCTTGAGGTGATACATGACCCTCTAATCCATAAAACTGCCACTGAACTTCATAAAACGGAACCTGACGTGTTGCTCCGGCACTTGTATTAAGATCCAATTGTAGCTGTACCTGACTGCCGGTAGTAAAATTATCATAACCAATATTTGACAACCTCATGGAAGTAATATTACGCCTTAAATGTTGTATATCCGCTGCTATCGAAAAAACAGCTATGGCGTTAACCACTAAACGCTCTTGGGGTTGCTCCGGTTCTAAAACTCTTACCGTAGGTCCCAGTTCTCCGGCAGGTCTTGCCACCATTGTTGTGGACCCGCCACCATCAAGATTTAGAGCCTTCCAAGCACCTATCTCTTGAAAAAACAAAGATAGATTGATTAAACTTAGACCGGCACTATAGGGGAGATTTCTTTCAACTCCTACCAAGTATAGTGTCCTGCCATCTGCGGATATTCCGGCAGCAGACCTGGCACGAACACCGCCCAAAGCTTCAAGATCTCTGGTATAAGGCACTGTTACGCCATTATTAACAAGCAGGGCATGTCCACCTACTATCATGCTCCAATCCTTATCAGGACTGATAGAGTATTGAATATCTATCTCATCCCCGGGTTGAAAGTTCTGCACAAGAAAGTTTGCTGCATAACCGTGGCTTCTTAAAATATAAGCTCCTTGAGGAACTGGCCCATCAAAAAAACGTCCTTCTACTATTTCTACCACTCTGCCATCTCTCACAAGCATTTCTGTAGGGATTGTCCAAGTATCATGGCCTCTGGTTGATCCTCCCCAAAGATCATTGTAAAGATGCAGTGTATTTACATGGCTATGTATATGATCCGATGGCTGCCATTCCTGCTCCTCTTCATTCCACTGCCATGGTGCTTCTTGCCAGTATTGGGTTTGATTCAAACCCGAAAGTCTGAAATACGCACCTGTTGATGATGCTACCCTTCCTTGAAAATTAAAAGCTTCTATGTATGCTCTCCTATCTTGGGTTATACCTAAAGCAAAAAGGCCGTCAATCTGCGAGGGTGAGGAAACAAGTCGAGTATCCATCACCATTGGCCCAATGGGTGCTCCCTCTGCCCTTGTATTAAAGAAATCTGCATTAATAGCTGCTATTGCTCCGGTATTCCTTGCCATAGCAGAAACATTTAGCCTCCGAGTTATACTTCCTGCCCCAGGGATTACCTCCACACGAACATTGGGGTTATTCAGGTCTATCTCAATAACATTAATATTTACAGGGCCTCTTGAAGTCTCCCAGTGGTACTCCTTGAGCAATGCTCCGGAGGTAATGGTTGTAGTTGACCTCAATTCCGGCCTCTCAAATGCATATACGGGTAATGTAATAAATAAGACCATTAGTAAAACTACAATAAATTTAATCACTATCTTATTTCCCCTCCACTTCCTTAACATAATTTTGCCAAAAATTTCTTTGCTTAACTTATGATATGGCATTTGTCCTATTGTACTTAGACTACAAAAATAGAGATATTGTTCCATCTTTCCCTAATCAATTACCAAAAACAACTTGCTTCTATTTCCATCTATTCCAAGATTATATATGCACTATTTGTAAGCTTTCCAAGTCTTACATATGCTATCCTAGCAACATTTAGCAGATGTTCCTTTGCTATAAACTCTATTTACCCTATCCTTATTCATTCATTTATTTTCCAAAAATACGCTTTAGCAGTGAATTATTTTTCTTTCCGTCATTTTTCTTTATGTCGGAATTTTGAAAAATAGTTTTTGAAAGAGTATTGATTATTTTTCCTAATTCATTTTCAAAATCTCTTGTATTGTCACGATATCCAGAAGTTGCATGAGCAATTTCATGAAACAAAGTTTCAAAAAATGAACCTATATCTTTAAGCTGTGAACGCTTAATAATTATTATATCTTCACCTGACTCGTACACTCCAAGTGTATCGCCGCTAGTAATGCTGTTGATGTTGTTCGATATACGAATTCTGTTGATATACTTGCGATTTCCATAGAACTCAAAAGCCTTGCTCCTTAAATTCCAAATTTGCAATTCTTGTTCTGTTAATGAGCTTTCTTTAACAAAATCATATTCAAAGGCATCATTGTATTCTTTTTTAGCAACATCTAAAGTTCCTATAGGAGTACCATCATAATCTTTTTCGAAACTCACCTTACTAAAGACAGTATCCGGAACAATAAGAACCTCACGACCTGACTTACGAATAATTTCTTTGTCATTTTCGCTCATGCTGTATGAATCGTTTGACGATATAACTACAATTTTTTTCTGCTGATTATACATTTTTACTGCATGAACTTGAACATCTAATAAACGTGCTTCATCAGCTTGTGTGCCTGAGCTAAATTTGTCGAGTTCTTTAATCAGCAATTCAATTACATTCTTATTTGAGCTTTTCAGCACCATTTTTTTAACTGTTTCAGAGTATGCAGTTCTCCCTACATGGCTGCGTTCACGATTTAATGCTTTTTTCAATGCAGCATTTGTTTGTGTAATATTATAATCAAACAAATAATTATCTTCTTCTGCAACCTTTACGCCATGCACATAAATGAATGCGGTCTCTCGTTTCAACGGCTTTTCGTAAATCTCGCCAAAATCAGAAGTATCAAGTGGCTTTGCATCATTAAAGTATAGAAACATATTTTTAGCTAAGATGATGTCCTCATCTTTAACACCTATTACAAACTCGGTTCCTTCCATACCAGCTCTGCTTGGTTCTTTGATAACTGCATTTAGTGTTTTAACATCATCAAATCCAACCTTTGAAACCATATCTAGTGTAATATCTCCATATGGCGTATAAATCTGTATAGCTATTTTGTGTCTATAAAATACAGCTAAAGCATCCTTTAGTCCGACACCGAATTTCCCAATTACTCCTTGAGCTTTTGCTTTTTCGTCACTTTCATTTTGAGTGAAATGCTTATACTGCAATCCCCTGCCGAAATCGTGGATATGCCAGAAACCATTATCGCCTTTAACTATTTCAATAGGCTTTGTTTTAGTAATGACCATTTCATCCAAAGCATTTGCAATTACTTCTCTTACAGCATGGCAGACTTCCCAATTTTCTAAAACATTTTCAATGTTTAAGTCGAATGTTCCTGTCATATAAGCATTACCCATTTTACCACCTCAATTTTAGTTTAATACAAGCTGATTTTTGACACAAAAAAATTTTAAATTAGTCCTCTTCTTGTTTTTTAAGCTCAGCAAACTTTGCTGTCATAGTCGGATTGTTGCGTGTTAAACGCTTAATAGTTAAGTCTTCAAGTTTATTATTCGCTAAACGCAAGTTGTTATCGGATGATAATAATGCTTCTTTGGTTTTCTGCAAGCGTGTAATCGCCTTATCAATCTCATCAACCGCAGTTTCAAACTTGCTTCTGAAAAGATTAACATTGCGTGCAAAGCCTCCTTTGAAAGTCTCTAAATCTTCTTCAAAATGCGTAACATCAATGTTTTGACTTCGCACCAGAGCAAGCTCAGTTTTGTATTTAAGTGAATTCAGGGCAGCGTTACGCAAAACAGTAATCATCGGGATAAAAAATTGCGGTCGTATAACATACATTTTGGAATAACGATGGGATACATCGACAATGCCCGAATTATAGAGTTCATTATCTGATTCAAGTAATGACACTAATACGGCATACTCACAATCCTTTTCGTTGCGATCTTTATCAAGCTCTTTTAAAAAATCCTCATTCTTTTTCTTGGTTGCAGTTTCGTCCTCTTCATTTTTCATTTCAAACATGATTGAAATTATTTCATTTCCGTCTATATCTACCTCTCGATAAATATAGTCACCCTTACTGCCGGTTTTTGTATTATTATCTTTCTCAAAATATGCTGTTGGAAAGGCTGTTGCACGAATTTGGTTAAATTGTATTTCACAATGCTGCTCAAGAGTTTCTCCAACCATTTTTGTTGAGAGCTTGGCTTTCATATCTTTGTAATAAGCAATCATTTCATCTTTTGTTTTAAGCTCGGATTTAAGCTCATTTGCTAATGTGTCTCGCTCTTTTTCAATTTTACTTACTGCCTCAAGAACAGATAACTGTTTTTCGGTATCTTGGGCCTGTATTTTGGCTTTAAGTTCAGCAATTTGTGCTGCTTTTTTTGCAATATCATCTTGTAGGTTATTTTTAATATTAGCTTCGGCAAGTTTCATTGCATTATCTTTTTTGTCGAGTTCAACCTTGAGGGAGTCACGTTCTTTTTCAACCTTAGTAAGAGCTTCGGCAACAGCTAATTTCTTTTCAGTCTCCAATGCTTCCATTTTTGCTTTCAACTCTGCAATTTCAGCTTCTTTTTTTGCAGATTCAACCTGCAAGACATTCTTTGTATCAGCTGCTGCAAGTTTAACAGCCTTTTCTTTATCAGCTGCAAACAAAGCTTCTCGCTCACGCAAAGCTTTTTCAAATTCTTCGTCTCGAACTTGCTTTACAATATCGGCAAAACCCGATTCATCTACCTTAAATATTTCATTACATCTAGGGCATTTGATTTCATTCATAGTCCTTCCTCACCATTCATTTTAATACAATAGGCAGCTGTCAATGATAACTAAGTCAGCCGCCCACTGTTTTGATTACATTAGAATTACTTCTTATCCACTGCTTCAGGTCGAAGACAAGCTGGGATATTACCTTTACTTTTATGATTAGCCACACAAGCACAGCACTTATTACGATGACTGCACTTATCATTTGCACATGGACACACCATAGATTTGTTATATTCACAAGACATTATACGCCACTCCTTGAATTAAAATAAGTTCATGTTTATTCTTACATAATTCGACGGATTTGTTAAGTGAATTTTCCAATCTTATTGAAAGAAATTTTTTACACCCCTTAATTAATAATGAAAGAAAATAAAAAAGAAGCATAGTCGGTAAAGTCCCTACGCTCCCTGATTATCTTATGTATCATCTAAACTTGTATAATCTTTAATTTCATTACACTCATCTCTAACTATGGATATACACTCCTTAAGCACCGTATCCGAAATTTGCTTTATTAATTTTTCAGATACTTCTTTCGCAATTTCCCAATTGATAGAATCATAGTCGTGAGCTCCGATATTTCTTAGCTTTCTAACATGTTTGGAATTTATAAAGCTTAACTTTTCTATAACATCATCATTTTCTAGCTGTCCATATAAACCATATATATTTGTTACGCATTGAACACAAGCATAAGCTTCTAAAGAATCTTCCAATTGCTTGGTATTTAAGCTTTTTATTTTAGAATACCCTTTTTGCAGAAGATTTACATGCTTCTTTATTTTTCTCAGTAAGCATTCGTCTTTACTTACATAGCTCATCTTCTTTCCTCCATAACCATATCAAATCTTCGTACATTTTCCGATAACCTCTTTGCATATACAAGTCATTTGGAGTATCTTTTCTATCTATAATGGTTTCATATTTTATGAAATCCACCTTTTTTCTAAATTGATCCATAAGAATTTTCCGTATTCTTTCAGCAATCCAAAGTACTTCCTTGTCAAAATGCTCCCCCTCTATATCTACAACAAGGTCAATGTCACTTTTCTCTGTATAGTCTTCACCTCTGGCAAAGCTACCTGTTACACCTATTTTTTTTACAATAGCGGATAGAGGAGCATGATCCTTCACTATTTCTTCTAAGATAGACATTTTTAAAGTTGCTGTTTCCAATTCAAACAACCTCCTCAGAACCTTTCCACATCTACATCAATATTAACTATATTTTACCACAGGAAGCAAAAACACACAAGAAATAGGCAAAAGCCCCTTTGCGACAAAAAGTTTATAAATTAGGTGCAATGATTAATGAAAATTAAATATAGTACATCAAAAGTGGGATATACTGTTCAACAGAACAATATATCCCACTTTTTACGCCTAAACTTTTATTGCAAATAGATACCAGACAGCATCACAGCACCTGATAACGTTTGATCAAAAATGATTGCTATTTCGGCTATTGAAGAAAGATCAACTTCATCAAAATACGTAAGTGGTATACGTAATTCTCCCAGAGGCATGTAACCCATCCAGCCCGTTAGAACATCATCCCACAATTCAAACTGAAATGCATATCCGGGATGATAAGCAAGAGCACTGGTTCCAGTAGGGATAATCACATTCTGTTGAGTACCTGAGCTATCTGTCAAAGCCACAGTAAATGCTTGATTCTCCCCTTGAGGATTCAACTCATTGGAAGAATCCACCGCCACATACAGGGATAATGCACTATGGGCGGAAAAGTCATCAACTAAAAGAGTAAAAGACACCGAACTACCTCTACCTTCCCATTCAAGAGCATACAATGGTAACCGTGGATCATCTCTACCAAGAACCGTAGGATGGTTAAACGGCCCTGTGGCTTCCAAGGGTATAGTCTGCACATAAAAAGTCAAAGTTGCCTTTGCTTCCGGTAATTTGGAATATACTGAACCAAGAAAAACGTTCTCCTCAGACGGCACCGCCAGAATCCTCTGACGTCCCGATATATAGGTTGAAGCTACAACCTCATATCCAAACATGGTAACAGGCTGAGGCTCCATCACACTAAAAGTTCCCCAAGGATCACGCTTCCCATCCACCATAGCAAGGAAAGCTGCCGCATAATGCATTATAAAATCTTCCTGCTGTTCCCTTGTCAGCCAAGTTTCCGGATGCATTTGGGCAACTGAACCAGCTCCACCTGTCCTGTCATCAAAAGTAAACATACGATTGAAAAAGTTATGATTTGCACCTCTGAGATATACAAGGGATACAATGGATTGATTAAGACCTTCCATCATGATTTCATCAAAAATTAACTGCCCATCCTGTGGGACATCCCCATCAAATTCAGGAAGGATAATCCCGGTAGGTATATCAGGATAATGCTCATCTTGAGTAATAAGCGTTGTACCAATACGAATCATGGAACGAATTCTTCCAAGTCCCAATTCCTCATCTCGGCGAGCTAAATCTTCAGTCACTTCCCCGCCTCTGGAATGACCTATAAGGTGAATTTGATTAAGATCAATCATATTGGTTAAATCCACACCATGGCCCACATCTTGCCCTGCATTGGCTTGTTCAAGAAAATCAAGATGATAATCAAACAATGCAAGAGCCCATTCATTATGAACAGCAGCTTCACCCATCTCAAAGGAATAGTTGACAAGAACATTAAAACTGATAACAACATATCCTTCTGCTGCCAACTGCCTGACCAGGTAATCAAATCCCGAATACATTCTTTCACGCACACTCTGAACCCGAGTATTGCCATGAAAGATAACTACCAATGGATGAGGTCCCTCCATATTTGGAACAGCAATAATGCCGTCAAGGGGGGCTGGTACCGGTCTGCCAATGAGATTCCTTAAATCTCCTTCGCCAAGCTGAAACTCATGAACCTCAATATTACTGGCATCCGCCAATACAAAATCCATGTTATTTATTGATAGAGTATTATCTAATGAAACATCAATATCTTGATTATCACAACCAAGAGGCAGGAAAGCCATCATGATTACGAGTGCAATAACAAGGAGTTTTAGCTTAAACATCATTTTATTCTCCTTCCATTAATACGCATCTTCTAGTACATATCTCCCGGAGCATGAGTATCAATATAAACATGTCCGCCTATCCAAGCAGCGTTGCCTGCACCAAAAACATCCCTGAAAAATAAGATAGGTACATAAATAACACCATAGATTTTCACTACAGGTTGGGTAAGAGTAATAGTTTCACCATTTACCACAAAATTCTCTGAACCTACTGCAAAAGAAATATTACCTTTTAACCCTTCCATGGTAATCTCATTGATTTCATTATCTATAGTAACTTCTGCATCAAGAGCTTCCGCTACCGGTAATAGTGGTACATGGGTTGGGAAATCACTATCTCCTACGATAATTGAATCCGCTGCAACACCTTTACCATTTACAATGATAGGATACTGTGACCAATCAATCTCATTATTTCCTTGATTATCTCCTTCGGTTTCCTGCTCTTCATTTACAGGTGGGACATCATTTGTATTACCACATCCACTTACTCCAAGCATTGCAAATCCAAACATTGCTGCAACTAACATAAAAACTAGTATCTTCCTGTATGTTTTCATAATCTACACCTCACATATTTTTCGTGTTTTAATTTCATATTAAATGACGTAAGACCTACCACATTTGTTCCCGGAGAAAAATTGCTAATATCATCAATTTACCCATCATATGGCAACTAAATCCATGGTAATATATGCCTTGTAATTACTCTTGATACTTACATCATTTGAAGTAAGTATCGAAAAATCTTTACCGAAGTATAAAAAAACGTGTATAATATAGAATATTGTCGTAATTTCTGATGTACTACAAGGAGCGTTACCATCATGGAAACAGAAAACACTAAACCAAAAACGAGTTTCTTAAAAACATTTCTAATAACAGCAGCTTCTCTTTTAGCAGTAGCTGCTATTGGAGCAATGCTCTTTCTTGGAACTATCCAACCACCTGAAATCCCACCATTAGATGACGAGGACAGGTTGGTCGCACCTGAAAGATTTACAGATGAAGACAGGAAAGAGCTGTTTTATACTTTCTTGCTTTTAGGTCTAAATGAAAGTATTAATGCTAACACTATCATGGTTATTTCTTATGATGGAGTTAGCGGAGAAGCTAATTTAGTGAGCATCCCTCGTGACAGCCTTGTTGATGCTACACGCAGGGTTAGAAAAATAAACTCTGGCTTTCCTTTCGGTATGAATCGCTATGGTGGTGTTGAAGGCGGTGTAGCACATATCCAAAGAGAAGTTATGAGTGTCATCGGATTCATTCCCGACTTTTATATCGTTGTTGATTTTGATGCTTTTGAAAGAATAATTGACGTAGTTGGTCCAATTGAAATTTATGCTCCATTCCATATGAGATATGATGACCCATTCCAAAATTTACACATCGACATCCCGCCGGGCTTGCATCTTATGGATGGTGAAACTGCTTTGCATTTTGCACGCTATAGGCGAAGCAACAGAGGATACCGTGATATAACAGACTATCAAAGAATAGCAAACCAACAGACAGTTATTAATGCTACTATTAGTAATATGTTAACACCTGCTAATCTCCTAAATGTACCGGAATTTATTGATATATTCACTGAAAATGTGCATACAAATTTGACTCCGGGAAATCTGCTCTGGTTTGCAACGCAATTTAGCGAATTAATGGGTTCAGATGGAATATCTACCTATACAGCTCCCACCACCGGAACCAGCGGCTCACCAATGTGGTATGAGCTATTGGATGGTCCGGGTATTGTTGAGCTTGTAAACCGCACAGTTAACCCTTATGACAGGGATATAGAATTGACAGATTTAAATATAATTAATCGCTAATCATCTGCTCTTACGCAGTTTAAACCATTGTCCATAATATAATATTAATACGTGTGAAAAGCTCAGTATTACTGGGCTTTTTTGATTCTTATGGGACTGGGATTTTTGTTTATTAAAAAATTTACACATTAGTTCTTGACCGTATCGGTTAATAATGTTATGCTGTCATTAACCGATACGGTCAAAGTAAAGTTCAATTTATCAACAATAAGCATTGATTAAGCATATCCCCTTTTTAGAGTGTGGAAAAGAGCTTGCATAAACTAAGGAGGTATCATTATGGATATCACAAACTTTGAAAAACTACCCGATGAAAAACGTCTAGCTATTTTGAATGCAGGAATACTGTGTTTTGGACAAAGCGGATACCAAAAAACTGCTATTTCAGAAATAGCTGCAGAAGCCGGTGTTTCCAAAGCTGCAATCTTCCATTACTTTGGAACAAAAAAAGATTTATATTTATACTTGTACAATTATGCTCATAAAGAATTGCTTGAAAGATTAAGCAAAGGTACAAAAGACTATTTTGAATCTCTGACCACATATACACAAGCAAGGATACAGCTCATCAAGAAACATCCCGGAATGGAAGATTTCCTACGTTTACAAAATCAAAAAAACGACTTTGATGCTCCTGATGAACTCGTTAGTATGGAAAAACAACATTGCGAGCAAGGTATTGCAATGCTTTTTAATCAAGTTGATTGGAACCGATTTCAAGAAGGATATGATAAGGATACAGTTATAAACTTAACCGCTTGGGTTGGTGAAGGCTGCTTGAAGCATTTTACCGAAACCATGTCCCTTGATGAAGCCTACTTGGAAGTGGAACGTTATTTTACTATTTTAAAAAGGGCACTATATAAGCCCGAATATCTGTAAAAAATAAAAATGCAACAAGGAGGCTGCTATGAAATACCGTGAAGATAAAATGGGAAATAAACTCTCCATACTGGGACTTGGCTGTATGCGATTCTCCCGTGATAAACAGGAAACTGAGCGTATGATTTTAGCCGCCATCGAGGGTGGCGTAAACTTCTTTGATACAGCCTATATTTACTCAAACAGCGAAAATACACTGGGAGAAATTCTTGCAAAGCATAATAAGCGAAAAGACATTTACCTCTCTACTAAGCTGCCTTTAATCATGTGCAAAAGTGCTGATGATTTTGATAAGTTTTTTAACGAACAACTCAAGCGGCTTCAGACTGACTATATAGATTACTATTTTATGCATAGCATTTCGGATTTTGCACAATGGGAAACTTTTCAAAAGATGGGCATTGAACAATGGATAGCGGAGAAAAAGCAATCAGGACAAATCGGACAGATAGGGTTTTCGTTTCATGGAACTTGTGATGAATTTCTGAAAGTTCTTGACTCCTACCCTTGGGAGTTTTGTCTGATACAGTACAACTACTATGATGAAAATTATCAAGCCGGAAAAAGGGGCTTGCAAGCTGCTGCAGAAAAAGGTATTCCGGTTATGATTATGGAGCCTTTACTTGGAGGCAAACTTGCCACAGGTCTGCCAAAAGATGCTGTAGAAATATTCGCAAAAACTGACCCGACACTCACACCCGCCGATTGGGCTCTTTGGTGGTTGTGGAATCAGAAGGAAGTAACAATTGTACTAAGTGGTATGAATACCTTGCAGCAAATGGAGAACAACCTTAGCTCAGCTGATAATTTCCGACCTTTGATAGATAAAGAGTTGGCTGTGTATGACAGTGTGATTGAGCTGTTTAGAAAATCATACAAAATCCCTTGCACAAGCTGTAATTATTGCTTGCCTTGTCCGAAGGGAATAAATATACCAGCCTGTTTTTCCGCATACAATACAAGTTATATGCAAGGATTTTCTACAGGAATGACCCTTTATATTACAACTACCGCAGCACTTAAGAAAAATCCCAATAGTCCACGTCTCTGTAATGAATGTGGTAAATGTGAGAAGATATGTCCGCAACATATACCAATTCGCAAATCCTTAAAAAAAGTGACCGGTCGTTTTGAATCTTTACCATTACGAATAGGAATGTCAATTCTTAAACGTATAATGACAAGATAGCTTAATACAGTAATATGATTTTATAAAACATGCATAATAAACAGCATACGGAGGTACATGATTATGATGTGGTTATTTTTGATAGGTTTTATAGCACTAAATATCTATTTACCATGGAGATTAGGTGATCTTTTTGCTTTAGAAAATGTGGTATGGCTGTATGCCCTATTTGCTGTTGGAACTATTTCCGGTTTCATTACAATGTCTCTTAAAACTCGCTTCAATAACATCCTGATAAGTATATACCACAACTTGGCTGTATTATGGCTTGGAATATTTTTATTTCTAAGCTTGTCCATATTAGTTTTTGAAGTTGTAAATCTAATATACAGGTTACCACCTGCAGAAGCCGGATTGGCTATTATTATTTTCGTGGCTGCCTTGTCAATATATTCCTTATTGAAAGCCCTTTCGTTCAAAGTAGCAAATGTTACTATACCCATAAAGAACCTTAAAAGTGAAGTAAAAATAGTACAGCTTTCAGATATTCATTTGGGTGTTACCAGAAATAAAAATTATTTGACCAAGATAGTTAAAAAAGTAAATGACCTAAATCCTGATTTTGTCGTAATTACCGGTGATATAGTAGATAGTAAAGCGGCTTTAGCAAAAGATATGTTTACACCTTTTAAAGATATACAGTCCCCTGTCTATTGCGTATATGGCAACCATGATGCATATGTAGGACTCGGTGAAACAATAAAAAAATTGGAAGAAAACAACGTAAGAGTATTACAAAATGAAGTTTTGATGGTTAATGATATAAAACTTGTTGGCCTTAACTATATGAAAGCCGATGACAGTGTATACGATCCTCATCAAATAACAAATGAAACTATAAAAGATACTCTTCCTACTCTGGATTTAAGTGGTGATAATCCTAAAGTAGTTTTACACCATGGACCTTGGGGCATTGAATATATGAATGAAAATGGAATAGATTTAGTATTGGCCGGCCATACTCACGGAGGACAGCTATTCCCATTCAATCTTATGAGTAATACATTCTTTCCCTATAACAAAGGTTTAGCTGAGTTTAAAGGAACTCAGATGTATGTTTCTCAAGGTGTAGCCACCTATGGACCAGTGATGCGTCTTGGAACAGATAATGAAATCAATTGTATAACTTTAGTTCCTCAAAATTGATGAAACCTGGCACTCAGCAGGGGATTTAAACCCCTCTGAGTGTTAATTTTTTTATATAAATAAACTCTATTTATAATTTTCCTCTCTCACTATCTAAGTGTTTTGAATAAAATTTTCGTATAATAGAGTATAAGCGCTTAAATAAAAATCAGGAGGTGATTTTGTTGAGTGATGAGGAGCTGATTCAAAAACTCCTTGATGGAGACCATGATGCTTTTTCATACATGATTGATACTTACAGTAAACTTCTTTGGGTAATAGCTGGTGGTATTCTAGGCAACATAGGAACAAGTCAAGACATAGAAGAATGTATCAGCGATGTCTACGCCCAAGTTTGGAATAATCCCAAAGCCTTTAATCAGCAAAAAGGTTCGCTAAAAACATTCCTGGCTGTTATTGCAAAAAGTAAGGCTCTTGACACATACAGGAAATTATCCAAGACAAAGATTGTCGAACTCAGCGAAGCAATTCGCTCAACAAATGACGATTTGCTTGACTATATTGTAGATAAGGAAATGTGCCAAGAGCTTTATGCAGCCATTGAATCCTTAATCGAACCAAACAAAGAGATTGTTATACGCCGATATTTCTTTGAAGAAAAACCCACAAGCATTGCCAAAAGCATTTCTATGCCTGTGAAAGAAGTTGAAAATAGGCTATATCAAAGCAAATTAAAGCTACGAAAAATATTAGAAGGAACAGGAGGTTTTGAGTTATGTCCAAAAAAAGCTTAATTTCAGAACTGTCAAATGAGCAGCTTGATGAATTATTAACTTATACCCCTGCTTTTTCTGACAAGAATCTTGCCAATATTAAAACACGTTCTTTAGAAAAAATAAACCATAAGGAGAAACCTGTTATGCAAAAAAATACTATTAAATTTTCTTTCAGCACAGTTGCTGCCGTTGCCTTGGTATTTATGCTTCTCACCACCACTGCATTTGCAGCATGGCATTTTTTAGGACCAAGTGATGTTGCTGATAAAATGGGGAACTCTGCCCTGAGTGCAGCTTTTGAAAGTGAGAGTGCTGTTAATATCAATGAAGCCATTGAAGCCGATGACTACATCTTTACATTGCTTGCCATTATATCAGGAAGTGATATTACAGATCATCCGATTTACAATAGCAATGGAGACATACTCAGTGATCGCACTTATGCCGTACTAGCTATCCAAAAAGCGGACGGCAGTCCCATGCCATCCCCTGCAGATGATGAATATGAACCATTCATGGTTTCTCCATTTATCAAAGGACAGAATCTTTGGCAAGTCAATGCATTTACCCTCTATGGTGGTTATTCTGCAATTGTAGTTGACGGCATTTTATACATCATGTTCGACTGTAGTGACATAACTATGTTTGCCGACAGAGGCGTGTATTTAGGAGTAAACAAAGGGTTATCAATGAGCAACCTCTTGGATGCCTTCGTTCTTAATGAGCAAACAGGGGAAATTACAGCCAATCCGTATTTTGACGGTCCAAATGTTATTTTTGAACTACCCTTTGATAAAAATCTTGCAGATCCTGAAAGAGCAGAACAGTTTTTGAGCAACCTTTTTTAATGATGTAAATAATGCAAATAAAAATTCCCGCCATCAGTTGAAATGAATCACTACACACCCAAATAGTAGGAAGAAAACTTGAGGATACGCACTCAGAGAAAACCTTGATTCTATCAGTTGTTTAGGGATTATACGAAAAACGGACACTCATTTTTTAGAGATGTCCGTTTTGTTCTGTTTAGGATGTAGTTTTATGCCTGTTGCATCTCAAAATCCGTTGCCATTTTGTGGATTTCTTCAATGCTTTTACCTTCCCACAGTTTCTTTTGCCACTCGGTATAGTCAAAAGTATCACGCTTGACCGTACTGATAAAGCGTTCAGCATCCACAGAGCCAAGAGTATCAAGCAGAGCGTTCATAGCATCTACACGTAATACATTATCTGTTCTCATTATAATTCCTCCGTTTCTCTGATAAAATCTATAGGGTTTACTATTTTGAATTGGTTGCTTTACGTTGTTCGTAATAACGTTTTATCTGCTCTTTACTAGCAACAAATCTTATCGATTGATTATTTATCTTAGTGAAATAGAAAAGAAAATCTATATTTGCATATGGATTCAAACATCTTATAAGTGCATCAAAATTTCTGGATATATCCGTTTTTGTAAAATCAGACCCATATGGAGTAATATCCTCTACAAAAAACCAGATGGGCCAGTTATCTGCCACTAAATCAAACTCTTTATTTATCTCTTTTTTATAACGCGGAATTTGCCGGTAGTGTTTATTACAACTATCGACAAAGTTTTTGATTAAATTCTCTTGTTTGAAGAGGCTGTAATTTATTTGCCTATTTTGTGCAACAGTTCTTCTCAAATTGCTCCCCTTTCTTGTTTTCGGGGACGAGTCTATTTCAAAGTGTTCTGCGATTATTTTTTTGTCCTTAATTAGGAGGATTGCATCAGGCAGAGCAGTATTATTGTCTACACATATCTCGTCACTTGTGCAAAAATCAAATAATTGCTGCTTGTCATTTGGAGCTAAGTCATCAATTACCTGAAATGTTTCGCCTCCATAAAAATGTGATTTTAAAGCTTCTAATATTTCTTGCTTAATTCTCATGCAACTCCCTCAACTGTTCCTGTATCTTAATCGTTTCTGCAAGCAAGCCCACAACATTGGCGATATGGTCGAAATCGTCAATGTTCATCACTCTGCCTTTATGCGACTTAAACCACTTATCAAGCACCTAGTAGCCACCAATGCGGTAATTCCAAATATCATCGGATATGTTGATTGAGTATCTTCTTATTCGAGTTAAGCTGTAGCAGTATATTTATTTTCGTTCTTGAAATAGCACTTGCTTTTTTGCTTTGCCATCAACGTCTGCCCCGAAACAGGGCACACCATTGTCAAGCTGTTGACTTGCCTTTTCCTTAAATCTGACACTCCATTTGTGGCACAAACCGAAAAAATCACCAGATTGGTGGCAGATGGTTTTCGTAAAAATTCGCCGAACCTTTAATAATTTATTGTACCATGTTTACGCCTCAAATGATAGTTGGCCTTTCGACTTTGTGTTGGCCCGCAGCTGACTTGATACTGAAAATACAATCTTGCCTATGCCGTCTACTCGGAGAGATGGTGTGAGAGGTACTTTCTGCCTCACCTTAAAACTTCCTTACATATATTTAATTGATGGCGGGTTTATTTTCATTTAACCCATATTATTTTTCAACTCACGCACAAAGTTTTTTACCGGATCCACACTATCTTTACCAGACTTCGCAACCAATTTAACAATTGCACTGCCAACAATAACACCATCGGATATTGCCGACATATTTCGTGCCTGCTCCGGTGTAGATATTCCAAATCCAATTGCACATGGAACAGATGATACTTCCTTGACTTCATTTATCAATTCAACAACCTTTGGATTTATTTCGCTTTTCGTTCCTGTGACACCAAGAGAAGAAACACAATAAAGAAATCCTTTAGCTTCACGTGCAATCTTTTCGGCTCTCTCTCCTGATGTAGGAGCAATCATTGAGATTAAATATATATCATGACGATTACACTCGCCTGCAAATTCATCTTTTTCTTCAAAGGGAACATCAGGAACAATAATTCCATCAATCCCAACTTCCTTACATTTCGTCATAAATTTATCTTTACCATACACATATATCGGGTTGGCATATGTCATAAACAGCAACGGTATATCTGTTTTTTCCCGAAGCCTTTTCACCATGCTAAACAGTTTGTCCACTGTACAACCGCCTTCAATAGCACGCTTATTGGCTTCCTGGATAACGACACCTTCGGCTACCGGATCGGAAAATGGAATACCAATTTCAATAATATCAGCACCCGCCTCTGCCATAGCCAGAATTAGTTTTTCTGTAGTCTCTATATCCGGGTCGCCGCCGGTAATAAATGTGATAAGAGCTTTTTTTCCTTTGTTTTTTAGCTGGTCGAATACACTTGATATCCTATTGCTCATGGATATTTACCCCCCTATACCGTGCAATTGCTGCAACATCTTTGTCACCTCTGCCAGATAAACTAATAACAATAATTTGATCTTTTCCCATTTCAGGTGCAAGTTTTTTTGCATAAGCCACTGCATGTGCACTTTCTATTGCCGGAATTATGCCCTCTGTCCTTGATAGATATTCAAAAGCCTCTACTGCCTCTTCATCAGTCACAGGCACATAATCAGCACGGTTCAAATCCGACAGATAGGCATGTTCAGGACCTATTCCCGGATAGTCAAGTCCGGCAGAAATAGAGTGTACAGGTGCTATCTGTCCGTATTTGTCCTGGCAGAAATATGTTTTCATTCCGTGAAAAATGCCCACACTGCCATTTGCTATTGTTGCCGCATTTTTGGGATTATCAATACCAAGCCCGGCAGCTTCACAACCTATTAATCGTACTGTTTTATCTTCCACAAATTCATAAAATGCTCCAATGGCATTGCTTCCACCACCTACACAGGCAATCACCGCATCAGGAAGCTTACCTTCTGCTTCCAGCATCTGCTCTTTTATCTCTTCGCCTATAACTCTTTGAAAATCCCTTACCATCATGGGAAAAGGATGGGGTCCAACTACCGAGCCTAAAACATAATGCGTATCGTCTATTCTTGATACCCACTCTCGCATTGTTTCATTTACGGCATCCTTAAGTGTCATTGTCCCGCTGGTCACTGTATGAACCTTTGCTCCAAGAAGCTCCATTCTATAGACATTAAGGGCTTGCCTTTCTGTATCTTCTTTCCCCATAAAGATTTCACATTCCATATCCATTAATGCACTAGCTGTAGCAGTCGCCACTCCATGTTGCCCTGCACCTGTTTCGGCAATTATTCTCGTTTTCCCCATTTTCTTTGCAAGCAATACCTGCCCCAAAACATTATTGATTTTATGCGAACCTGTATGATTCAAATCTTCACGTTTCAGATATATTTTTGCTCCGCCAAGATCATTTGTCATCTTTTCAGCGAAGTAGAGCAAAGATGGCCTCCCTGCATAATTTTTGAGCAAAGATGCAAATTCATTTTGAAAATCTCGGTCATTTTTATAGAACAGATATGCATCTTCCAGCTCCTGCACTGCACTCATTAGTGTTTCAGGAATGTACTGACCGCCATACTCCCCGAACCTTCCTTTTTTGTTATTCATTTTGTGCCTCCTTCTAAGTATTATCTCGATTTAATGCTTTGAAAAGGGAAATTACCTTTGCTTCGTCCTTAACACCGGGAGATTGTTCCACTCCGGTCATTAAATCTATAATTTCCGCATTTGTTTTTTTAATAATCTCTTCGACATTAGCGGGATTTATCCCTCCGGCAAGGATAACAGGGCATTTTACTGCATCCCTGACTTTAATAAAGCCGGCAATATCTGCCTTTCCTCCAAGTATAACATTATCAGGTGTTCGTGAGTCAAAAAGTAGAGCATCAACACCTGTCATGTGAAAATCTACCGCTGCTTTTTCCAAATCAGGCGTATTGGGAAAAAGGGTTTTAATGATTTTCACTCCATATTTTTTTGTTTCATTTATGATCTTTGCAGTATCTACAAGACTTTCATCAAAATGAAGCTGCACATAATCCGGTCGGGTTTCCAAAATCAAATTGATTACCTTATCCGGTGTCCCTCCTGTAACAATGCAGGTCTTTGACTGTCCGGAAACAACCTTCATAAGCTGCTTTACAGATTGTATGTCCAAGTTCCATGGAACAGGTTGCGGATAATCAACAACAAATCCAACTATATCTGCTCCATGGCGTACACACACCTGTACATCCTCTTCACGCATAAGGCCACAGATTTTTACTATCGGTTGCAAGGTGCAGCTCTCCTTTCCACACGAAGGGACTGATACATCGCCGCCATATCCCTTGCTTGCCACAATGCAGTTCCCACAAGAACTGCATTAGCACCGACAGATACTGCCAACTTAGCATCATCGGGTGACAAAATACCGCTTTCACTGACTAGCAATGCTCCGTTGGGTGCTTCGGAAGCAAGGGCGGCTGTTCGTGATGGACCGCCATTATCCCGCTCAAGGGTTACAATATCTCGATTGTTTATACCTATCAGGCGAGCTCCCAATTTTTTTGCCAATTCCATTTCTTTAACTGTACATACTTCCACAAAAGGCTCTAAACCCAATTCAAGTGATTTTTCATACAGCATACTTAAGTTTTTTTCATCTGTGATAGCACAAATCAATAAAATAGCTGCTGCACCAAGCTCCACCGTTTCTGAAATTTGAGCTTCGTTTGTTATAAAATCTTTTCTTAGAACCGGCACATCTGTATTTTGTGTTATATCAAGAAGCAACTGTGTACTGCCACCGAAGCGTTCACCCTCAGTAACAACCGATAATGCAGGAGCACCACAATTGACAAGATATTTTGCTGTATCTACAGGAGAACGTCCATGCAATAAGTCGCCCTCCTTGGGAGAAATGCACTTGATATCAGGGATGACCGCAGCAAATCCACGATTATTTTCTGAGATAATAGCGGATGAAAACCGCCCAATTAAGGAACTCATACCGCTCTCCCAAAGCTGTTGGACATTTCCTTCAATTCCTGCAGCTTCTTGTTGGTATCGCCACTACTGATTAATTCCTCGGCAAGATTAATACCCATTTTGAAGTCATCTGCTTTGCCGCCAATAATAAGTGCACCTGCAGCATTTAGGACAATGGCATCACGTTTTGCTCCTTTAATTTTTCCTGAAAAAACACCATTTATCGTTTCGGCATTTACAACAGGTGTACCGGTTTTAATATCTGAAAGAGTGCATCGCTCCAACCCAAAATCCTCCGGTGAGATTTCAAATGTATTTACTTCGTTGTTTTTTAAGTGATTAATGCGTGTTTTTCCAAGTAATGAAATTTCATCAAGACCATCCATTCCGTGAACAAACATTGCATTGGTATAACCTAACTCTTTTGCCACATATGTCACAGTATCAAGTAACTCCGGCTTGTATACGCCCAGCAGGTGTCTTGATGCAAAAGCAGGGTTGATTAGAGGACCAATAATTGAATAAAATATTGTTTTAATTCCTAAATCCTGCTCCGGAGGAAGAACTTTTCCCATCACCGGATGAAAAAGTGGTGCATAAAGGAAAGCTATGCCTATTTCTTCTATCATTTTTTCCACTTCGTTGGTCTGCAAATTAATGTTAACACCAAGGGCTTCCAGTACATCAGCACTTCCTGAAAGGCTGGCTATAGACCTGCTGCCATGCTTTGCAATGGGAATACCTGCCGCTGCTGCAACAATGGCTGTTGCTGTTGAAATATTAAAAGTAGAAAGTCCACCACCTGTACCACAGGTATCCATCAATTCTCCGTTGACATTTGGTTTTAATGGAACGCAGTTGTCACGCATAGCTTTTGCTATATATGCAGTTTCTTGTAATGATGCCCCTTTCATCAGCAAAGCCACTTGAAAGCCCGCAATTTGAACATCACTGACATCTCCTGCATTAATAGCAGCAATCAATTCGGAAATCTCCATCTCAGAAAGTTCTTGACGTGTTGTAATTTTCTCCATGATTTCTTTATACATATCTACCGCCTCCTAATTTAAATTCTTTGCCAAATGCAAAAACGCCCCTGACAAAGTAAAAGTCTTTGTCAAGGACGAATAAATTTATCCGCGGTGCCACCTTGATTTACGAATTAAAAAACAATCCGTACCCTCTATAAGATACCAACATATCCCCCGCAACTTACGTATGCGTTCACGTCATGGAGTACTCAGCGAATGCCTTTGACCATGCCCTCAGCAGTCCATTTAACAATCTGCATTTCTATTCGGCTCTCAGCTACCCGAACTCTCTGTAAGTGCATATATTGTTTTTATCTCTGCTTCAACAGTTTAGTTGAAAAATATTTAATTTTTAACAGTATGCCACAGCTAATCAGCTTTGTCAATACGTATTTTTTAAAAAAACACAACTTCAAATCTTCTTCCACCTAATAACATAGCTATGAAGCCATAAATAAGTCTATACTTTCTTGGCGTTTTCCAAATAAAACTGTTTTAATATCATAATTCCTAAAAGCATCTAAATCAGATTGATTTATAGTATTTTCATCATTAAGCATAACGATTAATTGCCCTTTATTATCACGTTTTTCCTGAGTATCAATCCAATTGAAAATAGTTACGTTACGGTTTAGTTCTTTAAGCTTACTTATAGGCTTGCAAAATCTCTCTGGCTTTTGTTTTGTCCGCTGAAAATGAAATTCATAAGTATATAAACTCCCTGTTTTCCCGATAAGTGAAAAATCTGGTGAATAAAAAATATCATTATCATCAAAAAATGTTCGTATATCTTCTATAAAAAAGTCTTTCACTTGGTCAGCACTAACCTCAAACATATCATCAATGGCAAGCATGGCCTGCATCATAAGGTGTTTTTTTTGTGGAAAGTCTTGTATTGTAGCTACAGTCTTTATAGAAGTATCATCTAGCTGTAAAGAAAAGTTGCGAATTATTTTATCAAGCATTAATTTTCTTTTTGAACCCGATTTGAATGATATACCTGATGAAATTAAATTTCCGATAATATAGCCATCATCAGTCATTGTTATTTTACCATTTGCGTCTTGTTTAACATATATTTGAAGATAATCGTTAAATCGATCAAGATATGGTGTAGTCAACTCATAATACTCGCCGAATTTGGAAATGGTAATCTCATTCTTCAGCCAGTTAGCATAATCATCTATCATTTTCTGAATATCCATCACTCACACCCCTCAGTGAATATCCGTTTTTGGTCATTAATTTGCGGAGGTTCAACAATATTAAAGCGTTCAAAAAACGTATGACATATATCATATAAGTCTTTCCCATCTACATCAAACGGAATAGCTTCACGCATTTCATATTCTTCTGTATATATGTGCAAATGGGTACCAGATATTTTTTCACCGTTTGATGGATTTTCATGGACAGCAGTTGGGTTAACATCTAAACGAAGCAGAATGATATTATTTGACTTGATACGACCTTGATAGGTACAACCTTGGTCATTTATACCCTTGCGATCAATATTTACAGTAAATTCATCTGTTTTACGTTCCCCCATAACATCAAAGTACAGTCTACCTTTGGCAGCAGGGAATTGTAGCATAGTTTCTTTTACTGCTTTTTTTAGCATATCAATCAACATATTTGCTTCTACTTGTGTCAATTTGATAGCCATTTTAAACACCATCCTTATATATTTATATCCATCTAGATTCAACATTAACCCTCTACAACACAAACCCAATATTATAATTTTTATTCTATAATTAGCTTAGCACATATATGTAGCTTTGAAAAGTTTGAAAATTGGCTTCTATTTAATATTAAAATGAAAATGTTGCAAATAACTAACTAATTTTAACATCCTTGCCAATCCCTAAAAAATACAAATGCTTTTCCTTCACAGGTACTTTTAAAATCTTTTCTACAGCTTCTGCATAAAGATTTAACTGGGGTCTGTAAGTATTAACTTTATCATCAAAGTTAGCCTGGTCTACATAATCAGTTTTGTAATCTACTATTACTATGCCATCTGCTTCATAAAACAGGCAGTCTATAATCCCTCTTATAAGAACCCGCTCATCCTTTAGTATATCCATTTTTTCTTTATCTGCACCTGCATAGACGATAGAGGCAGGAAGTGCCAGAGTGAATATAACTTCCCTTTTCACTTCATCTGCTGCCAAAATTCTGCTTCCCAGGGAAGATTGAAAAAATTCCAATACTTGTTGAACTTTTACCAGCTCTGCTTCTTTAGATGTCAAAATATCCTTTTCCACCATTAAAGTTACTTGGTTTTTTATAGACCCTGCACTTAGGTTTTCCTTAATAGCTTTCAGATTTAGATGCTGCATTACCTTATGCATCAAATTACCGTATTCTACAGGAGTGAGAGCCTCCGGTTTTTCTGATTCTTGCCAAAATGTCGTACTATCTGCTTGGGGCAAATTGAAAATATGCTGACCAACCTCATTATGTTCACTATAACTTAAAGAATCCTCCTTCCGGAACAATCCTTTCGCCTCTGTCACTGAAACAACTGCAGACCTGGCAACAGCAGCTTCAAAGGGATATTCCCAAGTCAAAGCAGCCTCAACGTCAACTAAGCCTGTCCCACCAATGCCTTCAATATCATCAATATCAACAACTTCCAGGTTTTTAATTTGCTCCAGAATTTTAGCATTGATCTCTTCTTCTACCACATGTGCTTTTACAACAAAACTTTGCTTTGTAACCAAAGCACATGTCCAGCAGGAAGGATCACCATATACGTTGCTATCTGCTATATTGTTTATATAATCCTCCGGCAGCAAGCTACGCAGAGTTTCCATATGTCTGTGCCTTAACAGGGCAGGTATCAGCCAGTCCAGGAAAGTTCTTGCCATGGCCAAACTTCCATCTGAAAGCTGCCAACCTTCACGATTTATGATTTGCTCCCATTTTGCAACAGTTTTACCCGGCTTTTTTATTGAACCAACAAGAATAAGTTTTTCTTTTGCTCTTGTCAAAGCCACATAAAGGATTCGCATTTCCTCTGCAAGGCTTTCTCTGTGGATTTTCTTTTTTATTGCTAATTTAGCCAAGGTCGGTAGTTTAAAGCATAATTTACTATCAACCAATTCGGGACCCAGTCCAAATTTTTTATGAAGTAGAATATCCTTATTTAAATCCTGCATATTAAATTGCTTTCCAAGTCCTGCAACAAAAACAACGGGAAATTCCAATCCCTTGCTTTTGTGAATACTCATTATCCTTACCAGGTTTTCTTTTTCTCCCATACTACGAGCCTCGCCAAGGTCTTTACCCTTTTCCAAAAATGTTTCTATGAATTGCAGAAAACGAGATAAACCTCTAAAACTTAAACTTTCATATTGCCTCGCCCTATCATGCAAAGCCCTCAAATTGGCTTGCCTTTGCTGTCCCCCTGGCAAACCACCTACAAAATCCAAGTAACCTGTTTCTCCATAAACCTGCCATAACAGGCCTGGGAGACTGCCTCTACGAGCCATTGTTCGCCATTTTTCCAGCATATTAAGAAATACCTCAAGCTTGTTTCCAAGAGCATCATCTTCCTCTGCTGCTGCAACTACTGCTTCGTAAAACTCTCCCTCAGCTTTATTCAATCTTATAGTAGCAAATTCGTCAGCTGTAAGCCCCACAATGGGTGACCTCAGCACCGCTGCAAGGGGAATATCCTGCCTTGGGTTGTCAATTATCCTTAACAGTGACATGATTATGTTAACTTCCACAGCTTCAAAATATCCTGAGCTAAGTTCTGCATAGGCAGGAATATCCCTTTGGCGAAATTCTTCAAGAAAAGTATTGGACCAGCCCTTTGTTGACCTGAGGAGAATAACAATATCCCTATATTCCAAAGGTCGGTATCTTTTAAGCTTTTTATCAAACACCGGATAGCCCTGACTGATTAAGCCTTGTATCTTCCGTGCAATTGCCCTGGCTTCTATTTGGCTTACTTCCAGCTCTTCTTCATCGTCTAAAATATCTTCCTGCTCCTGAACAGAATCAACGCCATCTTGACCTGTATCTGAGATTTCTTCTGTATTATCAAATGCCAGTATTTCTTCATCTCTATTTATAAGCAAAAGCTCTATACTTCTATCTTGCTCTGTTTGATCATCAAGATAATCCGCACCATAAACAAGCTCTGCATCTGCAGTATATTCCATTTCCCCTATATAAGGGGTCATTATCTGACGAAATATAAAATTTACACCATTAATAACCTCAGCCCTGCTTCGGAAGTTCTTCGTTAGGTCTATCTTTCTGTTTAAGCTGCCTTCCATGATGGAAAAATTCTGCTGCTTGCTTTGAAAAAGTGTAGGTTCTGCTAATCTAAACCTATATATACTTTGTTTTGCATCACCGACCATGAGCAAATTAGGACCTTCATGGTCTCCCCTGGACACCATTTGTAGAATGGTTTCTTGAACCTCATTTATATCTTGATACTCGTCCACCAGTACATAAGTGAATTTTTTTCTAAGGTCTTCTGCCACTTGAGGATGTTTGGCTAGTATCTCCAGACAGTAATGCTCCAAATCACCAAAATCAAGAAGCCCTTTACTTAACTTTGCCTTTTTATATTCTTCATCAAAAGCTTTGACAAGCTCTACCAGCTTTGTCATAAGCTTAGAAGCTGCAAACATATCTTTCAAAAATTCTGCTTCTGTTTTGTAAAAATATTGACCTGCAATTTTATTGAGACTTTTTTTTGCCTCATCTCTCAAGTTCTTGACAGATGCTTTCAGGTCTTCATCAAATTCCTCACCTTTACAGCTTTTCAAACGACCAAAGGAAGAGTTCTGAAAACCCTCTTCCACTACATTCCACGCTCCTTTACAAACCATAAGGAGATCATCCACAATACCCAGATCATCTTCCAAGTTTGCAATATAGGGTTCAGGGCCATTGGGAGCTTTGGCTATTTTTAAAGCCATTTCTAATTGCTCTCTAATTCTTTGCAAATCTATAACTATTTCATTTTTTATAATACTTATCCATGGGTAATCATCCACACTTTTGATGCCACCATCACTAAACCCAGCGGCAGCACTATCAAGCCATTTCCCGGGCCACGGTGTACTTACAGCAAAGCTGTGTACTTGGAGTATCATATTTTGCAAAGGGATATCTTCCCTTTGTCCCCCATAACATTCTAACAGGTTTAAGAAGTCAGCATCATCGTTGTCATAGTAGGTTTCCAGAATTTTTTCAACCACTTGTCCCTTTAAAATATCACTTTCCAGCTCATCTGCAATTCTAAATTCGGGATCAATATCAAGCTTGTGGAAATTCTGCTTTATAACATCCAAGCAAAAAGAATGGATGGTGGAAATAGAGGACTTGTTGAGCAGCCTCACCTGTCTTCGTAAATGTTTTGAATTATTTCCCTTGCGTATCTGAGCAGCTATGGCCTCACCAACACGCTGCCTCATCTCTGTTGCTGCTGCATTGGTAAAGGTAACAACCAAGAGCTTATCTATTTCTATAGCTTGCTGCTCATCTGACACCAGTTGAATAATCCGCTCCACCAAGGTATGGGTCTTACCGGCACCTGCACCTGCAGATACCAAAAGATTGCACCCCTTGGCTTTTACAACTGCATCCTGCTGCTCAGTCAGTTTACTCATTGATTGCCACCTCGAATTTCTGACTTCTGATCAAGTTCTTTCCATACTGTTCCACTGCTAATAGTCTTTAGCACTCTGTAATTATTCTCCTTAAAAAGCACATCAAACTGGCAAACTGACCTGAAATCACAATAGCTACAAGGCTTTAGCTTACCTTTTTTATAAGGTTCAATAGATACAATGCCTTCTAAAATCTCTTGTCCGGCTTCTTGGATTTTTTCATAAAAATGCTCTTTTAAAAGCTGAAATTCTTCTTTGGTAAATATCATAGATTTCTGATAAAAACCATCTTTACCAATTCCTATGGGTATCATCTGGGACCAGCCTGTTACAAGCTCATTATCCATTAGGTGTATAAATTCTTCATCAGCAAGTACCATTCCTCTGAGCTTGTATTCTTTACTTATCTCCTTGGCAATCTCCTCCGGATCTTGGTTTTTTTCCATCCGCACAATGGGATTATGCACTCGAAAATAACATATACCTCCCGGCAAGGCATTATCCAGCTCCAGTTTTCCGGAGTTTTCAAGACAAGCCAGCAGATAAGCAAGAAGCTGAAGACTCAATCCATAATAAATATCATCCAACTTTAATTTGGCATTTCCTGATTTGTAGTCAATAACCAGTAAATATTTTGCATCCTCACCAATAACAGAATCCACCCTGTCTATCCTGCCGCTAATTTGTAATACTGTATCTCCAATGGGTATTTCCAGGGATGGAAGTATACTGTTTTCATAACCAAAATCTATCTCATGACCAATGGGACGAGCTTGACCTTTTTGAGCATGATTTATCATTGCCTTTAAGCTGGTTTCTACAGTATCTTGCAGCTTTTTAGCAAGGAATTTATATCTATTTGAACTTAAAAGGACTTCATTTTGCATTTGAGGTGCCAGGTTTTCTATCACTTCGTTTACAATGTCTTTAAGTCCTGTTTCAGTGATATGTGCCAAGTCCAGCTGCTTTGCATCAATCTTTTCAAAGAAATCCTTTAAAGCTACATGATAAAACTGCCCATAATCAGGTGCTTCCAATTTGTTAGACAATCGCCTTTTAAGCTTTAAGCCATAGTTAAGGAAATGAGCAAAAGGACATTGCTTAAACTTTTCCAAGCGGGAAACACTGGTTTTCATGATATTTGACGTTGCAAATAATTTATTTCTTGTATGCTTAAAGAGCGGTTTTTCTTGGTTTTCCCAAAAAAGCCCTTTTAATAATCCGCTAAGCTTTTGAGAATATTCATCTCGATTGATAAACCAATTGTAGGTTTCAAACCATGCAGGTTCAATCTTGATTCCTTCCTTCAAGGAGCGGAACTGGCTTGCCATGATAGGCAAGGTACCTTTTGCACTGCAAATAAAGGATGAGATTTCTTCCGGTGATTTGGGTTCAAGATTCCACAGCTTTTCTGTTATATGAGGAAAGAGCTGTCTACAGTTATCTATGACCATGGATGGCATATGTGCTCTGCCTTCCGAATCTGCCAAGGGATAACTCAAGCATAAATACTCACTGGCTCTGGTAAGACCTGTGTAAACCAGATAATCCTCATCTATTAATAATCTTTCATCTCCGGGTGCTAACTCCATACTCACCTTATTTTGGAGAGTTTCCCTTTCTCTATCTGTAAGCATACCATCCTCAGATGGCCTTTTTGGAAGGACACCATCTGTGACACCTGCCAGAAATGCAGCTTTTATATTTGATACTCTAGACCTCCCAAGTCCGGCTATCACCACTTGATCCAAACCGGGTGGAATCAAACCAAGCTCAATACTCTCCAGCCCTGCTTTTAAAATCCTGAAATAATCTTCCAGGCTGATGTTTTCATCACCTAAAGCTTCTGTCAGTTCAGCAAACACTTGAATAACTGCTTGGTAAATCTGGGAATGCTCCCTCTCTTCCTCAAGGTTACCCTGCTCCCTTGCTTCTTCAGCCCAGTGTTGAAGTTTTATGTCAACCTCTAACTCCTTTAAAAATCCATGGATAACTTCAGTCTTATCTCCAACACTCTCTGCTTCTTTTAATGAGTTATAAATGCCTAATAACGCATCTTGAATCATTTCCTTGGCTTCATTTATATATGCAATTTCGCTTTGTTCCCAATAACTTAGTTCGTTATCCTCTCCTAAGGTACTCTTCCTTCTATAGTTCCACGGAGTTTGCTGCAACCAGGCTTTACCCCTAATTCCATGAGCTAAACAATAGTTCTCCAATTTATCTACCGCACTTCTATCTAATGCAAAAAAGTCAGTCTTTAATAGCCTGAACAAAGGCTCTGCCGCCCAATTTCCAAGAACCGTTTCTATACTTGAAACAATCAATTCTATAAGTGGATGATGAATCATTGGCTTTTTCTTGTCCATAAAAAAAGGTACACCATAATGATTAAATGCTGTTTCTACCAACTCCTGATATCCTTCAAAATCTCTAAAAATGACTGCAATTTCTCTCCATCTATAACCTTTATTCCTGGAAAGATGTAAAATTTCCCTGGCTATACTTTCAATTTCCGCTCTGGGATTTACTGCTGAAGCAATTTCAATATGCCGCACCTCTTGGTCATAGGGAGATGCTTGGGGATTATAGCAATGCTTTTCTAAATATGCCAAATCGGTCGCATGCAAAAATCTATAGGGAATGCCCTGCTCCGGTAAGTTTAAAGTTTCGATAGCCGGTTTCTTTAGTTTTTCACATATATCTACTATTTTTTGATAGGTTTCTTTTGTTTTATAAAAACAGTCCTCATCCCCTAAAGGTCTATTTAAAGTCTGAGGGTCTACACATAAAGAAATATTTACTTGTCTTGCATTTTTGATAATTTCCTCCAACACCCTATACTCCTGAGGTGTAAAGCCCGTAAAGTCATCAATCCAAATCTCGGCATCTTTAATAAAAGCACATTGGCTTATTTCATCTGCAAGGGTTGTCAGGTAGTCATCCGGGTCCAGGTATTTATTCTCCAGATACTCCTCAAATTCTTTATATAAAATGCTTATATCCCTCAATTTTGCACTAAGAAGTCTATCTTCATCCATATCAAAGAAACCTGCTGCACCTTTTAGCTGTTCAGGAGTAATTAAATAGAGTTTCATTTCGGTCAAGGTTTTTGATAACATATCTAAAAATCCCGGCTGTTTAGCTGCTTGAGCAAATACTTGCAGCTCTCCTTTTTTGTCGTCCATAAGTTTTTTTAGAATCATTTTTTTGCCAAGTTCCCCAATGGGTTTGTGATTCTCTTTGCCTATTTCCCGAAAAACTCTCCAAGCCAGTCTGCGAAAGCTTAGAACCTGTACACGCATTATGCCACCAAGCTCCGGAGTACAAGCAAGCTCCTTTTCAAGTTGAAAGGTAGCCTGTTCCGGGACTAAGTAAAACACAGGAGCTCCTCCCGGCTTATTACTTAATTCCTCCCTTATCTTCTCAAGGCAGTATTCTGTTTTTCCCGAGCCTGCAACACCAAGAATAAACCTCACAGCCAAGCCTTACTCATCCCTTTCTGGCTAACGGTAAATTGCCTTTATTTTCTCTCGACTTCGTCCAATATGGTGATATTATATCATCTTTCGTCACTTCATCCCACAATTTTGCCAATGGCATTGGCAAAATTACTGTGAAGTATAGAGGCATGTATATAGTATTTTGGATTGAAAAAACACTATATTTGTAATATAATGTAAATAAATGGAGACGACTTGAAAGGAGAAGGTTACAATATGTTAGAAAAAGATTTTAAAACTATTGTGGAAAATATTAAAAATGAGATTTATAAAACTCAAGTTTCTATAATGAGTGATGCAAACAAGCACCTTATTGAGCTTTATTATAATGTCGGAAGATACGTAAGCGAAAACTCTTCGTGGGGAAGTAAATTTATAGTTAATCTTGAAAGAGAAATAAAATTAGATTTTCCTAATCTTAAAGGATTCTCTGCTAGAAATTTAAAAAGAATGAAAAGATTTTATGCTGAATATAAGGATTTTGAAAAAGTGCCACCGGCAGTGGCACAATTACCCTGGACTCATAATGTAATTCTTTTTGAAAAAATAAAAGACATAGAACAAAGACTATGGTATATAAACGAAGCTGTCAATGGTCATTGGTCTAAAGTAGTATTAAGCCATCAAATAGATATGTGTTTATATGAGCGGAAATTAAATACCGAGAAAAACAATAATTTTGAAAATAAATTATTAGCACCACATAGCGATTTAGCTAATGATATGCAAAAAGATCCATATATTTTCAATTTACCACTTTTAAAAGAAAAATATATTGAAGCTGAGCTAGAAGATGCTTTAGTAAATAGAATTAAAGATACTCTATTGGAATTGGGTCGGGGATTTAGTTTTGTTGGAAACCAGTATAAAATAACGGATGGAGAAACTGATTATTTTATTGATTTACTTTTTTATCATTTAGACTTAAGGTGCTATATTGTAGTGGAATTAAAAACCAGGAAATTTAAACCAGAATATACCGGGCAATTATCATTTTATATGGCAGCAATTGATAATACCTTGAAAAAGGATATTGATAATCCAACAATTGGATTACTTTTATGTAAAGAAAAAAATAAACTATCCATTGAATGGGCTTTAGAAAAAATCAATGCACCTATTGGTGTATCCAGTTATGAAATTACAAAAGTATTTCCGAAAGAATTATTAGAAAACTTACCTACTGAAGAAGATATTAATTTACACATTGATATAAAAGAAGATAGCTAATAACATTCAATTATTTGAAGATAAACCTATTCCTACAGCTTGGGATAAAGATGCAGATCAATTGCTTACAAATTGTAAGCAGTTGAAAATAAGGATTGAGAAATTAGAGGAAGATAGATATTAAAATGAAACCAGGCAAGCATTTTTCAACGCTTGCCTGGTTTCTGTGTTATTTTAAAGAATTGGGGATAGCTATTTATAATTAACGTTATCGTGGTGAAGTAGTTGCAGTCATTGAGTGTGATGCTCGTCTTGTATTACCTTCATAAGCATGTACCGTAATAGTTTGTGTTCCTGGAACTGTAAGACGAGTATTCAAGTACCAATTTCTAGAGTTAGTCCTATTCATATTAAACTGACCTCCACCACTAAATGTAATTACAACTCTTGTTGCATCAAAGTTAGTATTAGCTCTGAGTTGAAATACAGTCTCTGAGGTTGTGCCAGTAATTCCATTGTTCGAACTTACTGTAACGCTGTGATTATCTACTTGTTGTGCAGGTCGCACTGTTACAGTCATTGTATCCGATGCTCGCCTTACATTACCTTCATATGCATGTACTGTAATAGTTCTTGTTCCAGTAGAAGTAAGGCGAGTATTCAAATACCAATTCCTTGCATTAGTTCTATTCATATTAAATCTAGTACCACCACAAATTTCAATTACAACTCTTGTTGCATCGAAATTAGGATTAGCTCTAAAGTTAAATACCGTTTCTGAAACTATACCTTCTGTTCGATTATTGTTTTCCCTTACTGTAATGCTGTGGTTTACTGATGCTTGTATTACACTAAAACTAGACCAATTACTTTGTACATGGTCTGTATTAGGTCTTGCAATTACAAAAGCATTGTAATAACCTGCAGGAAGGTTGGTGAATGTGTGTGATGTAACTCCAGCTGCTACACTTGCACTGCGTCTTATATCATTCCATCCCCAAGGATCTTGAACAAGGTATACATCATATCTAGTCGCATCTGGAACATTGCTCCAGCTTACTGTTGCTGAACTGCCATTTACTGTTACAGGATTTACTCTAGTAGCTGCAACAGAAGTTGGTGGTGCAGCTTCTCTAGGTTGTGTTGTTGCAGTCATTGAGTGTGATGCTCGCCTAACACTACCTTCATAAGCATGAACTGTAATTGTTTGTGTTCCTGGAACGGTAAGGCGAGTATTAAAATACCAATTTCTCGAATTAGTTCTATTCATATTGAACTGACCGCCACCGCTGAATGTAATTACAACCCTTGTTGCATCAAAGTTAGTGTTTGCTCTAAGCTGGAATACAGTGTCTGAGGTTGTGCCAGTTACTCCATTGTCCGATCTTACTGTAACACTATGATTTACTGGTGGTGGCTGTACTTGATTATTATTGTTGTTTACTGGTGGTGCTTGTGCAGGTTGTGTTGTTACAGTCATTGAGTGCGATGCCCTTCTTACATTACCTTCGTATGCATGTACTGTAATAGTTTGTTCTCCGGGAACGGTAAGGCGAGTATTAAAATACCAATTTCTCGAATTAGTTCTATTCATATTAAACTGACCGCCACCACTAAAGGTAATGACAACTCTTGTTGCATCAAAGTTAGTATTTGCTCTGAAATTGAATATAGTTTCCGAGGTTATGCCAGTTGTTCGATTATTATTTTCCCTAACGGTTACGGTATGATTTACTGGCGGTGGGCTAGGGTTAGGATTAGTTTGGGTTATATTACCACCGTAAATCCAACCACCACCAACAACACTGTACCACCGGTTATTCCTTGTATTAGTATCATGACCATTAACATTCACTACCTCTCCAGTTCTTGCAATAGTTCTTAAAACCCTTCCGTTGTTATATGGTCTTTCACGAACAGGGGCACCATCCCTTGTTGTAAAGCGTTGCTGTGCAGGTTGAATTGAAGTAAAGTTTCTGATTTCTTCTGATGGCGTTTGTACTGTGCTTCCCTCAGAGTTTATGTACCTTGGAACACCAAATCCTATGATTTGCATATTTGTCAATAAATAGTTGTGACGTGTGACTCCATTTCTAAAATTCCCAGAAATCACATAGATGCGTCCATTAGCGACATTTTCTATAATGCTTACATGATCAGCAAGCACATTAGAAGTCCTATTCCAGTTAAAAAACACTAAATCTCCAGGCTGTGGTGTATAAGTATCCCTTGGATGAAAGTCTACACCTAAGCTAACTGGACCTGCACCACCTGTTGTACGAATAATTTGATCATTGACTCCAGCTTGTCTTGCTACCCAAACAACAAAGTGAGCACACCACTCAAGAAAACCATGATTATTTGTAACAAAGCGAGTATATTTTGTCGCAACTCTATTTTGCCTAGCAGCAATGCCACAATACCCTATTTGAGTTCTTGCAATTTCCACCATATCTATTCTTTGATTTCCGGTGTTAACATGTGTATTAGTAAACATTTCACTTGCCAACTGTATTCCATACCCCACAGCAATTGATGACGGCATAATGTCCACAGTGGGTGAATAAATTGATGCCGTCCGAGCAATTCCATCCCACTCAACGTCAGCTCCAAATGCATCTGCTATAACTCTTAGCGGAACAAATGTCCTGCCATTTATTTCGGTAGCAGGTGCATCTATCCTAAACGGAATTGAGTTGATATACATTCGGGTTGCGTTCAACATCAAAACTATATTTATGTCGTCGCGTGTTGCTGTAATTGACTGAGAACTCGCATTCCATTCAATCTCTGCACCAAGTTCTTCAAAAATCACTCGCATTGGCACCATTGTTCTGCCATCAATAGTAGTCGGTGGAACGTCAAAATTTAATTGCCTATCATCTAGTAAAACCCGGATTGGTTGTTGAGCATAGACGGTTACACTTGTAATAAGAAAAGCTAGAATCAAAAAGCAAATAAATAAACCTGATTTTTTAAGCATTGACATACTCCTCCTTAATAATTTTTTTGTTTTATTAACTTATCAACTATCTCCTTTCATTAAATAAAACAACAAATAAAAACTTCATAGCCAAATATGAAAATTTTCTTTTGTCAATTCCAGCAAAAGTGTACTTTTACTGGAAAAAATCTAGCCCTTATTTTTCAAGATTTTTCGACAATAACCATTGACAGAAAAATAGGTAAATGATACCATTTTAAAATAGTCCGCAAAAGGTACACCTTTGGCGGACTACTTTTTTTCGTTATAATAGGGGGCAAAAACTAAAGGGGAAAGTATTAATGACAGCAAGTATATATGCACTTATTAGAGTATCTACAGATGAGCAAAACGAGACCCGACAAATGATAAGAATGAACGAACTGGGTATTTTGAAGAAAAATATTGTGATCGAAAAGGAAAGTGGTAAAAGTACAGTAAGAACGAAATATCATAGATTAGTTAAAAGGCTTAAAGCTGGTGACATTCTTTATATCGAAAACATTGACCGCTTAAGCCGTGATTATGACGGTATCATTAATGAATGGAACAAGCTAGTCTTGCAAAAAGGCATTATTATCAAAGTTCTAGATACACCAATGGTTGATACAGACCAAGAACACAATGACTTGATAAATAAATTCATACGAAATATGTTATTACACGTTCAAGCCTTTCAAGCTGAAAGTGAATGGGAAAAAACAAAGTACAGGCAAGCCCAAGGAATAGCAGTAGCCAAAGCAAATGGTAAAAAACTAGGTAGACCTAAAAAAGAGAGAACTGAAATAGAAATAAAAACAGCAAAGCAGTATTTAAATCGTGAAATAGATTTAAATACTGCTTTAGCTATACTGGATATTAAAAAATCCGCTTTTTATAATCTGTGTCAATTGGTAAACAAGGTATAAAGTTATAAAGTTACAAAAAACCCGTCGCCCTATTGGAAAAATCCCAAAGGAGACGGGTTATATTATGTCTAATTTTTATCGTAAAAAAATTACATCTCCCATGACTTTCTGTATACCTTATGTTCAGAAGCACCAGTGGCTTGCTCTTTCTTTACTGCTGCTTTTTTACCAATCTCTTTTAACTCAGCCTGTATATTTTCCTGACTTACTCCAAGCTTACCCAAATGGTGCTCTAGGTTGCCCATCCGATCTTCCAGTCTTGCTTGACCAGCTTTAATAGTTTCTATTTCAGACTTAAGGGATTTTATTTCAGCTAAAACTTCTTGCAGGATTGCCTCCATAGCAAAGACCCCCTTTTAAATATTATAGACTCGCCGTGGCGTTCACTTGTTTTTATTATAAACTATTTCCGATTAATTATGACAAGCTTTTTTAGAAAATTACAGCTTTAATTCTTGACGTAAAAGCTCCACCAAATCTGGCTCTCCAATTTCTTGAAGCTCATAGCTAACTCTTACTGCCGGCTTATCAATTTTTATTATACGTCTAAGATCTATTGGCGTTCCTATTACAACTACATCGGCATCAGCTTTTGCTATTGTTTCTCCCAGCTCATCCATTTGCTCTTTACTATATCCCATGGCAGGCAGAACATTTGATAGATGGTTGTAATCATTAAAGGTTTCACGAATACTACCCATTGCATAAGGTCTTGGGTCAACCAGTTCAGCTGCACCGTACTTGCGTGCTGCAATAGCCCCTGCACCATACGCCATATCTCCATGAGTCAAAGTCGGTCCATCTTCAACTACAAGAACTTTTTTGCCTTTTAGAGATGCATAGTCTTCTACGAAAATAGGTGAGGCAGCATCTACAATTACTGCATTTGGATTGGTATTTTGAACATTGCTGCGAACTTTTTCTACATTTTCCAGAGAACTTGTTTCGATTTTATTTATTATAACAATATCCGCCATTCTCAGGTTTGTTTCACCCGGATGGTAATTTAATTCATCTCCCGGTCTGTGTGGGTCAACAAGGGTTATGTGGACATCCGGTTTGAAGAATGGTATATCATTATTTCCTCCATCCCAAAGAACTATATCTGCCTCTTTTTGGGCTTGGTCAAGTATCCGCTGATAATCAACTCCGGCATATACAACAAAACCTTCTGCTAAATGAGGTTCATACTCTTCTCTTTCCTCGATAGTACAATTATTATTTTCCAAATCCTCATATGAAGCGAAACGCTGACAAGCCTGTTTCTCAAGATCTCCGTAAGGCATAGGGTGACGTACTATTACTACTTTTTTGCCTAACTCCTTTAACACCTTTGCAACTTTACGTGTAGTCTGGCTTTTGCCTACTCCTGTACGCACAGCACAAACTGCTACAACCGGAACAGTGCTTTCAATCATAGTTGCATCAGGTCCCATTAAACGAAAATCAGCTCCTGCTGCTAAAGCAGTAGATGCTTTCGCCATAACTGTATTATGTGACACATCACTATAAGCAAATACTACTTGATTTACTCCATGCTCTTTAATCAGTGAAACCAAATCTTTTTCATCATAAATCGGTATACCTTGAGGATATAGTTCCCCTGCTAAGGAAGCCGGATATTTTCTACCATCAATATTTGGAATTTGTGTAGCTGTAAATGCAACTACTTCATAACTATCATTATTCCTGAAATACGTATTAAAGTTATGAAAATCCCTTCCTGCTGCACCCATTATTATTACTTTTTGTTTCATTTGCAAACGCCTCCTTAGTATTAAATATAAATTTTATAAAACTAACCCCAGAGCCAGCAAAACACTATAGAAAAATAGCAGATTTGCAGTTTTCCCAAGGGTTGGGTTTAGCTGTGTTCCTTCCAGTTCTCGAAGTTCCCTGACCATTTTTATTGCCATGGGAATAGTCAGTAGTGGCAAAAAAGCCCAAATATTTGCCAGCATTAACACTAATGCACACACATAAGCCACCACTAAAAGAAAAATATATTGATAGATGCAAAATCTATGGCCAAAGCGTACTGCTAAAGTCCTTTTGCCTGTTTTTGCATCAGTATGGCGATCACGAGTATTGTTTACAACTAAGATATTGGTAACTAAAGCACCCACCCCGGTTGCTGCTATTACAGCAAAAAGGTTAACCTCCTGTACTTGCAGGTAATATGTGCCTACAACTGCTACCAGGCCAAAAAAGATGAATACTGCTATATCACCCAGACCTTTATAGGCCAAGGCAAAAGGTCCTGCAGTATACATGACTGCTGCTATAATACAAAAAATACCTATAATAAGAAATATTATTCCACCAATATAAGTAAGATACAGACCAACAAGAGTAGCCGCCAATAATACAGCTATAGTCCCTATCATCATTTGCCTGGGAGTAATCAAACCTGCTGCTACAGCTCTTTTGGGACCCACTCTATCTGCTTTATCTGTTCCTTTTTTATAGTCAAATAAATCATTTGCATAGTTTGAACCTATTTGTAAAAGGGTAGCTAAAACCAAACATGCAACTGTTATTACCAAAGAGAAAGCCATGTCTTTATATGCTAGTGCAGCACCTACTATTACAGGAGCAGTTGCAGCAGGCAATGTTTTAGGTCTTGTAGCCATAATCCAATGGCCTATTTGGGGAAATTTCTCAGATTGATATTGGTTTTTCATAGTCAATTATTCTACCCTCAACAATCATTCATTATCATTTTTCTATGTAGTTTTACATATAGTTTGCTATATCATTCGAATGGCAAATTCGGGACATACAGGATAACAGTAGGCACAAAGTATACAGTTATCATGGTCTATATGCAAATCCTTGTCCACCATTTTCAAAGCACCATTAGGACATACTTTTATACAAATCCCACATTTTTTACAGAGAAAGCCTGAAATTAATATTTTCTTGGTGTTTTTTAATACAGGCAACATCTCTGGGCTTACAATTTCATCATTAAATATCTTGATATTTAACTTGAGTTCTTCCTCATTTATCATACCTACAGCCACTGAGTGCATCCCTTCAATATTTCTTACAAAAGCAAATGCTTCAAACATCTGCTCAATTAGTCCTCCTCCTGCCAAAGCCTTCATTGCATATAATCCTTTACCTGCTGAAGCACATTTTTCAATAGCTTTAATCATATCTGTGGCAGTACCGTTGAGTATTCCTCTGCTACTCTTATTAATCAAGGGATGTATTACGTCAATTTCAGGTGTACTTGCTGCCAGCTCAACCACTTCAACATCATGTGTAGCAACACCTGCAGCACGAATATAACCTTTTTCTTTATAATCCAAAATACACTGCAAAGCACCTTCCCGTTGTTTAAAAACTTCTTTATTTGCCCTAGCTGCATGCAAATGAAATATATCAATTACATCTCTATCTAAAGCTTTTAGAGCACCTTGGATAGCTACTTCCATTCCTTGATAATCTGCTGCCAAGGACTTTGAAGCTATGATAACTTCACCTGAAAAACCTTTAATACCTTTTAAGATATGCTCATAAGTTCCATATAGTTCGGCTGTATCAAAAAAATTAACTCCCTCTTCCAAGCTTTGCCTAATCAAGGCACCTCCCTCTTCCGGAGAAAGCTTTGCCTGCAAAGGACCCATGGGTAAAACTCCAAAACACAATTTAGAAACTGAAATGCCTGTTGAACCTAATTTGCTGTATTTCATTGTTTCCACTCCCTATATTTGTTACTCAATAAAAATTTGCAAACCCAACCAAAGTAGTATTATAAATGAAGTTCCTCAAGAGGGACTGTGGGATCAAGGAATAAGTACACCAGAGCAGCAACTATAAAACAGTAGACAGCAAAATACACCAGCCTGCTCTTTTTTAAGAAATCCATTACCCAAGCAATTCCTATAAAAGAAAAAATAACGGTTGTAATAAATGTTACGGCTAGAGGTCCATAACCAATTTCAGCCCACATATGAGAATTTATATCATTAAAAGCCAGAACTGATGAACCAAGGATTACAGGAATAATTAATAAAAAGGAATATTTAACTGCTGTTTCTCTGGATAATCCCAACCATAAACCGGCAACCAAGGTAAGTCCCGAACGTGAAAGTCCGGGTATAACAGCCATAGTCTGTGCCAAACCTACTATAATTGAGTCAAAAAATGTCATATCCTTTTCTGTCCTGTCACCATACACTTTAAGGCGTTCAATTAAAATTAAAAGAATACCTGTTACTACCAAAGCTGCTGATATAAAAGCAGGTGTCTTCATAACATCTGTTACCAAGCCCACAAGCAAGATACCCAAACCACCTGTAATAATTGTCGCTACTATGATATATAATCCAAAATAAAAATGAACCTTATTTGCCTGATTTTTTTCTTTAAAATAAGAGAAAAAACCGGTGGTTATCTGCCATAAATCTTTTCTATAATATATCAAGATAGCTAACAGCGAAGCCTGATGCAAGAAAATTTCAAAAGCCAAACCCGGAAAATGAAACCCCATAATAAGTTCAGCTATAATAATATGAGCTGTGCTGGAAACCGGGAGAAATTCTGTGATACCTTGAACAATTCCAAATATGATAGCTTCAGTATAAGTCATAATACGCTCCTTCATCCACTTTATGAGCGGAAATATACATTTAGCAGTAATTTTGCTTCATACAGTATAGCATAAGCTAATCTACTTATCTATAAGAAAGTACACGAGCAACTATGAGCATTATTTTTAAGAAAGCTGTCATCCTGAAGGTTATGAAGGATTCTTCAATAAGGTCCTTCACCGTACTCAGGATGACAAGCGGGGGAACAATTTCATACTTATAATATAGCTGCCATCAAGCCTTTTTGAGCATGCATTCTGTTTTCTGCTTGATCAAAAATCACTGACTTAGATCCATCTATGACCTCTGCAGTAATTTCCTCACCTCTATGAGCCGGTAAACAATGCATTACAATGGCATCTTTTTTAGCTTTTTGTAATACCTCAGAGTTAACTTGGTAGCCCTGAAATGCTTTTAATCTTTTCTGAGTCTCTTCTTCTTGCCCCATACTAGTCCAAACATCTGTATAGACAATATCTGACCCTTCAACTACGCCATGTAAATCATTGGATACAATTACTTTAGAACCACTTTTTTCAGCAATGGCTTCTGCTTCTGCAATTATAGATTTTTCCGGTTCATAGCCCGGCGGGGCTACAATAGCAATATCCATGCCAACCATAGCACATCCTGTAAGCAGTGAATTAGCCATGTTATTTCCATCACCTATATAAGTCATTTTCAGACCCTTTAATATACCCTTCTTCTCTCTGATTGTAAGTAAATCAGCAAGTATCTGACATGGGTGCAGTAAGTCAGTCAGACCATTGATAACAGGAATATCTGCATTATCTGCAAGCTCAACTACACTTTCATGAGAAAAAGTTCTAATCATAATACCATCTAAATAACGAGAAAGGGTTTTTGCAGTATCACTAATAGTTTCTCCCCTTCCAAGCTGCATCTCTCCTGCACTTAGAAAGAGTGGATATCCGCCAAGCTGCACCATTCCCACCTCAAAAGATACTCTGGTTCTTGTTGAAGATTTATGGAAAATCATACCCAAAGTCTTGCCCTGCAATACAGGATAAGGTTCTCCCTTTTTGGTTTTATCTTTGATATATGCTGCCAAATCCAGAATATAGAATAGTTCTTCTTTAGAAAAGTCAGTTAAGCATAGGCAGTCCCTGCCCTTTAAGCCCGCGGCTAATTTTTCATTAAATTCCATGTTACTTTCCCTCCATTTAGCACAAAATATATGTAGGACAACAGTTCCTACTCCGTTTCTGAGATAATGCTCTTAAATATCTCCAAGGCTTCATCAACAGTCTGCTTGTCAACAATCAAATTCGGCAGAAATCTTACAACACTTACACCGGCAGCACTTAGAAGCAAACCTTTCTCCATTGCCTTTTTGACTATAGGCAAACTTTCACCTTCTATTTCAACACCAATTAACAAGCCTAAGCCTCGAACTTCCTTAATTATCGGATACTCTTTTTTAAGTTCATTTAGTTTATCCATTACATAGCTACCCATAGTTTCAACCTTTTCAGGAAGATTCTCTTTAAGCATAATCCCTAGTACAGTTTTACCTGCCGAGCATGCCAGAAAATTTCCTCCAAAAGTTGTAGCATGGTCACCAGGTCCAAAAGACTCAGCAACACCTTCAACAGCCAGCATAGCACCTATTGCTGTACCATTACCCAAAGCTTTGGCCAGTGTCATGATATGAGGCTTTATTCCGGAATGCTCATAAGCAAAAAGCTTTCCGGTTCGGCTCATACCGCACTGTATTTCATCTACAATTAAAAGCAGGTCTTTTTCCTTACATAATTGCTCAACTTCTTGTAAGTATTTATTTTGAGCAACATGTACCCCACCTTCTCCTTGTACAGGCTCAACCATAACAGCACATGTTTTTTCTGTCACAGCATCTTTCAAAGCTTCTATATCATTAAAAGGTACATATTTAAATCCATCCAATAATGGTTCAAATCCTTTTTGTACCTTATCTTGTCCTGTTGCTGTAAGAGTTGCCATTGTCCTTCCGTGGAAAGAACTTTTCATGGTGATTATTTCATATCTATCTGAACCATACTTCTTGTTGGAATATTTACGTGCCAGCTTTATTGCTCCTTCATTTGCCTCTGCTCCACTATTCGCAAAAAACACCTTATCAAAAACACTATTTTCTACAAGAAGTTTCGCAAGTTCAACCTGGGGTTTGACCCAGTAAAGGTTGGAAGTGTGTACCAGCTCCTGAGCCTGCTTGTGCATTGCCTCAGTTACCTCAGAGCAGCAATGCCCTAAAGAAGTAACTGCCAAACCTCCAACAAAATCTATATATTCTTTTCCATCAGCATCCCATACCTTATTACCTTCCCCTTTTACAAGGGCAATGGGAAACCTGCCATAAGTATTCATCACATATTTTTTACCCAGCTCTAAAATCTCATTATTATTCATTGTATTCCACCTCAATTATTATAATTCTACCATGGTACCTACGCCTTCATTTGTAAAAACCTCTAGCAATGGCGAATGAGGAACCCTTCCATCAATGATATGGGTTTTTTTTACGCCACCCTTAAGTGCCTGTATGCAGCACTGGATTTTTGGAATCATTCCACCTGAGATAACTTCTTTTTCTATAAGATCAGACACTTCGCCGGACTTGAGTATAGAGATTAAGGAGTTACTATCATCTTTATCTTTTAAGATGCCTTTTACATCAGTTAATAATATCAATTTATCTGCTCCCAGAGCTTTAGCAATTTCTCCTGCTACATAATCTGCATTAATATTGTAACTCTGACCATTGTCATCCACCCCTATAGGAGCAATAACAGGTATATAACTCTGCTCAATAACTGATTTTATTAGCTCGGGATTGATCTTTTTCACGTCTCCAACATAACCCAAGTCATGGGTTATGGTTTCTCCCTCACTATTTTTTGAAGTCGCCAGATGAGGAACTGCCTCAATTAGTCGACCGTCTTCTCCACTAAATCCTAAAGCTTTGCCCCCACTGAATGTGATAGAGTTTACAACTGATTTATTAATTTTACCCACCAAAACCATTTCTACAACTTCCATAGTTTCAGCATCAGTTACCCTAAGCCCATTAACAAAAGTGGATTTTTTGCCTAATTTGTCAAGGATGCGGTTTATCTCCGGTCCGCCGCCATGGACTATTACCGGATTCATTCCTACATATTTCATTAGTACGCAATCCATTGCCACAGCTTGCTTTAACTCTTCGTTTATCATGGCATGACCGCCAAATTTTATCACTATTGTCTTTCCGTAAAATTCTTTAATATATGGTAAAGCTTCAACTAATACATTTGCTCTTTGCAAAGGTGTAATATCCATTTATTTTAACATCCTCTCATGAACGATAATCGGCATTTATTTTTACATAATCATAAGAAAAATCACAAGTCCAGGCAGTAGCCTCAGCGGTTCCCATATTTAAATCCACTATCAGACTTATATCTTTTTCGATCAGAATCTTTCTGGCATTTTCTTCACTAAAAGCAAGACCCATGCCGTCTTTCATCATTTGCTCTTTACCACCATTTGATTCAATATACATTTCTACTGTGTCAGGGTTAAAGTTAGCTCCGGAATTTCCTACTGCCATAATCACTCTACCCCAGTTTGCATCCTCACCAAATATTGCTGTTTTTACCAATGCCGAGGTTGTTACACTGCGAGCAGCTTTTCTAGCATCCTCTACAGAGGGAGCATTCAAGACCTTTACAGTAATAAATTTAGTTGCCCCCTCCCCATCTCTCACAATTAGTTCAGATAGTTTGAAGCAAAGGGCTGATAATGCCTCTTTAAGTGCTTGGTAATCTGCATTTTTTTCGGTAATAGGCTTGTTTCCAGCCAAACCATTTGCCATTACTATTATCATATCATTGGTGCTTGTATCACCATCTACAGATATCATGTTGAATGTTTCGTCAACTGCTTCCAGCAGTGCCTTTTGAAGAATATCGGGGCTGATTGCAGCATCTGTAACAACAAATGCCAGCATTGTAGCCATATTGGGATGAATCATTCCTGAGCCCTTGGCTATGCCACCTAATCTCACTATTTTTCCGTCTATTTCTACTTCAACTGCCGTTTCTTTTGGGAAAGTATCGGTAGTCATGATTGCTTCTGCTGCATCACTTGAACTGTTACCAGCTAATACAGCAGCACATGCTTTCTTGATACCCTGTGATACTATTTCCATAGGCAATTGAACACCTATTACGCCAGTAGATGATACTAAAACCTCTTGGGGCTCAATCTGTAGTTCACTTGCTGCTATCTTGGTCATTTCTTTTGCATTTACCATCCCCAATTTACCAGTACATGCATTTGCATTGGCACTATTTACTACAATGGCTCTGCAAAAACCATTAGAAGCTGCTATATGCTCTTCCGTGACTAGTACCGGAGCTGCTTTAACTGCATTTTTTGTAAATGCTCCGGCAACAGCAGCCTTTACCTCCGAGTAAATTATTGCAAAGTCTTTTTTTACTTTTTTAAGTCCACCATGAATACCTGACGATTTTATCCCTTGAACAGCCGACATGCCATTATCAATAAATTTATATTTCATCACAGTTCAAATCCTCCTTTAAGGATAAACAGTTAAATTTTGCAGTGCTATAGTTTCATCCATTCCTAGAGCTATGTTCATATTTTGTACAGCCTGACCCGAAGCACCTTTGATTAGGTTATCTATCACCGAAGCCACAATAATCCTATTGTTTCTGGCATCTATTTTAAAGTTTATTAAGCAGTTATTACTGCCTGATACCCATTTTGTATGGGGCCATACTCCTTCTGGCAGCATACCTACAAAAGGTTTATCCTGATAAAATTCATTATACATCTGCCTTACTTCAGCTTCATTAATATCCTTTATCAATGTTGCATAACACATACTCAGTATACCTCTGTTAATAGGAGCCAGCTGCGGTGTGAAGGTTATAGTAACCTCATCTCCTGCAACCATTGATAACTCCTGCTCAATTTCCGGTGTATGTCTATGTTTAGCAACTCCATAAGGGTTGATATTATCACAAGCACTGTTAAAGTGTGTTACAGCATTCGCCTTTCTTCCTGCACCGGATACCCCTGACTTGGAATCAACTATTATCCCTCTAGGCTCAATTAGTCCATTAGAAAATAGTGGAGCAAGGGCAAGAATAGCACTTGTGGGATAGCAACCCGGATTGGCAATAACTTTGGCACCTTTTATCTTTTCTTTATATATCTCAGGAAGCCCATAAACTGCTTCTTTTAATAAATGAGGTGCTTGATGCTCTGTTTCATACCAAGATGTATAATTCTCTATCTCTTTTAGTCTAAAGTCTGCACCCAAATCTATTATCAGCTTCCCCTTTTCATAAGCCTTTAGGGCTGCACCAGAGGAATATCCATGAGGTAGGGCTAAAAACAGGATATCACATCGCTCCAAAGCATTATCAATATCAAACGCCTCAAGTTTCATATTAAAACCCCAACCAATACTGGGGTAAATTTCATTCAGTTTTTGTCCTACAAAAGTTTCAGAAGTCAATAGTTCCAACTCTACATGGGGATGTCTCAGTAAGATTCGCACCAATTCCAGTCCGGTAAATCCACTAGCACCCACAATTCCAACTTTCATCTTAAGTCCCCCTAAAAAATAACCGCTATATAATATAATCATAATTATACATGCAGATGCATAAAAATTCAATGTTTTTTTGTATATATAATTATAAAAAACCCCTTAGCAGGTCAAAACCATTTAGTTATAGAAATATATTAAGGTTGTCCTCCCAAAATCTGACATCAGATTGGGGGTGTAATATATGTATTTACTTAACCTTGTAGTTTCTGTTGTGGCAGGTGTAATTGGCTATTACATTTGCAAATGGCTAGACAGAAAAGAATAGGACAACTAGCCAGAAATAAAAAAACCACGGTCCGCAGAACCGTGGTTTTTTTGTGCAATACATGTATTATCTACTTAACCTTAGCTTATATATATTTTATTTCATAAATATTATTTTGTCAATATTTTTTCATGGTATTTATTGGGAATTTATTGTTCCATATCCATTCACGCATAATGCTTATTCTTCGCTTTTTTGAATTGGAGAACCCCAGCCATCAAATTGTCCATCTGTACCTTCCAATGCATCTAAAATATTAGCAGTAATTTCATTTATCCAATCAAAATTTGGAATACCCTCTATAGTTAAATGAAGTAAATAATCATCCTGCTCTGTTTTGGTTCGCTCTGCTTCTTGCAATCCTGACTGCTCTAACTTTTCTGCCACACTTTGTATATACTGTTCACTGGCAAAATAACAGAAGAAATCAATCTGTCTGGGCGTTTTGAAGACCTCCCCATCCTTCTCTAAGTTTGCACATACATGTCGATTCATAATCCAGTTTCGTTCATAAAGATTAGGAGCAATAGTATCATAATAATATGCAAAATCATCGCCCGGAAGTGCTTTATATTCACACTTTACATTGTATTGATCATCACCAAGCAGGGATTGCACTAAGCTCTCGGCTTCTGCTTCCCCACTATAGCAAAAAACAAAACGAACTCGCTCTCCACCTGTTATAACTCCTATTAAACGTATATCATAAGTATCACAACTTAAATTATCTTCAATTTTGTTTATACGCTCTCGTTCAATAGGGGTAGGAAATCCTTGATCATCTGCCTCATTGTTGTGAATCAGTAATATTAAAGTATTAGAGTAACGAGCTTCTGTCTCCTCATCCAGATTTTCAACAGCAGTATCAAAGCGTATGCTAAAAGGACGGTTGTCAATGTAACAAGGGAAAAGTTCCCAAGAATCACTAAATGTTATGGGAGTTGAACTCATATATCATATACCTCCTATGGTTGTTTTTTGTAATATTTATTTAATTATAAACCCTTCCTTACAGATTGTCTAATCCTTATCTAATAAGATACTTTCCAGCTTGAGCAAAATTCATTTCAATGCATAGCTGCTGAAATCCAGCCTATTATTTATTTTCAAAACATACCTTGACAGATGAGGTATGTTTTGTTTTAATATATATGCACAGTAAAATATATCTCATAAGATGGGAGGTAAATCATAGCTATGTCTATTGCATCTGATCTTATTCGTGGACATACGGTTACTATAATCCTTGCCTGCCTGATGGGCGGCGATAATTATGGATATGAAATTAATAAATCCATACGACAAAGAACTGATGGAAAATATGAACTCAAAGAAGCTACACTCTATACCGCATTTCGACGGCTTGAGCAGTCAGGATGCATTGTATCCTATTGGGGTAATGAGCAAACCGGTGCACGCAGACGATATTACAGCATAAGCGACACTGGTCGTGTTACTTACAAGACACTTATTGCTGAATGGAAAGCCGCCAAAGGTATGATTGATAAATTAATTGAAACGGAGGAAAATAAATAATGGAAGATAAACTTCGCACATATATTGATAATCTTTTTGAAGAAACAGCTCCAACAAAAAAAGCTGTTGAGCTTAAAGAAGAAATGCTGCAAAACTTAGAAGATAAATATAGAGACCTCTTGACAGAAGGAAAAACACCCGAAACAGCGTTCAATGTCGCCATTGCCGGCATTGGCGATGTCAGTACACTATTGCGACAACTTGAAGATGACTTAATTTCCAAATCGGAAAAAGAACAATATGAAAAAGCACAACACAGATCAGCAATACTGACAGCAGCTGCGGTGATGCTATATATCCTCAGTGTTTTGCCGATAATAGCCTTTTCAGGATTGAGTAGAGTTACAGTTCCATTGATGCTTCTTATGATAGCAGTTGCAACAGGTCTTTTGGTTTATAACAATATGACAAAACCAAAATATCTCAAAGAATCAGACACAATGGTTGAAGAATTCCGTGAGTGGCAGTCAGACACACACGAACGCAAGCAAATGCGTAGTGCTATATCTTCAGCTTTGTGGTCACTTATTGTAGCACTATATTTCATAATTAGCTTCATAACTCACGCATGGCATATCACTTGGGTTATTTTCATCATAGGTGTGGTTCTGGAATCCCTTATCAGTATCTTCTTTACAATGAGGAATAAGAGGGGGTAAACACATTGAGTACAACAAGAATCATAACAATTACATGCTGGGCAATCAGTGCTTTGGCACTTTCGGGGCTTATCGTCTGGTTCATCATGAGCGATGTATTCAGTGGCGAATTTGGTAACTATGAACCTATAGGGACATACAGCATTCCGGCAGACGACATAGACACCCTACTCATAGACTGGACAGCAGGTGCGATTAATATAAGAAGCCATGATGGTGATGAAATTCAAATCACCGAATTTGCTCGACCGGGACGACGAGAAGTCGAACATCTAAGACTTAGTCATGACGGTAATGAAGGCAACATTCTTGCAATATATTTTGCTGAACACCAAGGTATGCAAACTACATTTATATTAAATAATATACCTTCAAAACAGCTAGAAGTACTAATACCATACGCACTTAGCGAAAACTTGCAAAGTTTGCACATCGAAAACATATCTGGGCGAATTGAAATAAATAATATCCATGCCAATGATTTTATCGTCGAGACTGTCTCCGGCAGGATTGAGCTTAGCAGTATTACTTCACAAGTTTTAAATACATCAACAATATCCGGTAGAATTACACTCTCTAACACACAAGCAGAGGAAATATATTTGCAAGCAGTATCGGGACGTATTACAGCGACCGGTACACAAACACAATACCTGCATACAAACACAGTATCCGGCAGACATAATCTTTCCGGTAGCTTTAGCAGGCTTGTAGATACAAGTAGTACATCGGGCAGGATAGAAATAACAAGCACAATCGTCCCCGAAAATTTGACGGCACATACTGCATCCGGCAGAATTCACGTCACCGTGCCAAATGAAGGTGCCATCAATGTCCAGCATTCCGCATCAAGTAGATTTTCCAGTGAGATACCGATAATCACACATGGTGATGCTGACGCACACTTTAATCTTTCAACAAGCAGCGGCAGAATTTCGATTTATGAATTACGAAGATAACCAAAAAGCAAAAGATAATACGTATACTCCTCTTTTTATGTTGTACTATACTTAACATTAAGGGGAGTATATTTTATTTCATCTATCAGTTACTATATCAGCAAGCTAAAAGTATTTAAAAAAATTGAAAATAACATATTGATTTTTTTCAATATTAAGCATATGATTTATATATTGAAATTTTTAAATGTGAGGTTGCCTATGGAAAAAAACAATTTCGAAAATGCTAAGATTTTCAAAGCCTTTTGTGATGAAACACGGCTAACTGTTTTATCACTTCTGCAAAGTGGCGAAAAATGTGCCTGCATACTTTTAAACTGGGTTAATGTCAGCCAACCTACACTCTCCCACCACATGAAAATCCTTGTTGATAGTGGTATTGTTATTGCTCGCAAAGAAGGAAAATGGATGTATTACTCTATTAGTGCAAATGGTAGTGAATACGCCATAAAATTATTACAAGAGCTCACAATAATCACAAATGATGAAAGAAGCAAAAGTAATGAAGAATGTTGAAAATAAGTATTGCTAATATAATTTCATTAACTAAAGGAGAGAAATAACATGGAGAAAATAATTGAACAGGTAAAGAAATACTACGGTACACAGCTTCAAAGCAAAAATGACCTTCAAACCAGTGCTTGTTGTGCTATTGATAAACCGCCCATAGAAATAAGAGACATTCTGCCCCTTATTGCAGATGAAATACATGAAAAATTCTACGGCTGTGGCTCCCCCCTGCCACCACTACTGGAAGGAATGACTGTACTTGATTTAGGCTGCGGAACAGGACGAGATGTATACATAGCATCTAAGTTAGTTGGGGAATCCGGCTGGGCAATAGGTGTTGACATGACAACAGAGCAAATCGAAACTGCTATTAAATATCAAGAAGAGCAACGTGAACGCTTCGGTTTCAAAAAATCAAATGTAAAGTTTATGCAAGGTTATATTGAGGATTTAAAATCCCTTGGCATAGAAGATAACAGTGTTGATGTTGTTATTTCTAATTGTGTGATAAACCTTTCCCCTGCCAAAGAAGAGGTATTCAAAGAAATATATCGTGTTCTCAAACCGGGTGGTGAATTGTTCTTTTCTGATATTTTTGCAGATAGGCGTATTCCCGAAGCTTTAGCAGCTGACCCTGTTTTACACGGAGAATGTTTAAGCGGTGCTTTATATGTTGAGGACTTTCGCAGACTTATGGCAAAAATCGGATGGGCTGACTTCCGTTATACCGATATACGCAATCTTGACTTAAGAAATGAAGAAAACAAAGAAATTGAAAATAAAATCGGCTTTATAGAGTTCTCGTCACGAACAGTAAGAGCCTTTAAACTCAATGACTTAGAAGATATTTGTGAAGATTATGGGCAAATAGCTTGGTATGATGGCAGCATTGCAGGCTACCCTCACTATTTTGACCTTGATGACCATCATAGATTTTTCACAAATAAACCTATGCTAGTGTGCGGAAATACAGCATCCATGCTCTTCAGCACTCGTTACAGCAAGGCGTTCAAAGTAATGGGCAGCCGTGATACACATTTTGGTAAATTTGATGATTGTGGTAATCCAGTCAGCAATAATATAGAAACAAAATCCGATTCGTGCTGCTAATAGTGGCTATTAGTAATTTTGGGAAATAATTTAGTCTTCGTATTACTTTATTCATATATTTTCTACTGCATCCTCATATTTTGGACATACTAATAACATCAAGCAGCAAAATATTAAAGCTTGCTCTTGAATCATTTTAGTTGACAAGGAGGATTTTCTCTATGCAGGATATGATATGCGACTGTATATGTGTATATAGAAAAGATGAAATGTGTGAACTAGGTATCCCGGTGATTGCCGGAAATAAAAGAAAAGGCTTTTGCTCAGCCCTCTCCAAGAGTGTTACACCTAAGTTTCAGAATGACAATAGCTTAATACATTGATTTTAATTGAATCATAAGAAGCCATCATTGCAAATGCAATGATGGCTTCTTTATAACGCTCATTAAAAACTTTAGATGTCTAAAAAATTCTTATGCGTGGAACATTATTTTTTATATCTATGCTTGTGGTAAATATGCTTTTAACTCAGCTTGTAAAGCATTTTGCAATACATGAGAAAAGTTCACATTATGCTTCTCAGCTATAGTATTAAGCCATGCCGGAATAGTAAGATTTTTTCTTATAGCCTTATCTCCATGTTTTTCAGCATAACTATCAATATCAAGCATAACATAATTAACCATTCCATTTTCATACTCCAGCTTAATATCTTCAATTTTACTTGGCTTTGGTAGTTCTTCGCCATCTTCCAAAGTGGAGAGTATCCAACCACTAGCAGCATCAATAGCCATTTCTATAGCATTAGCAAGATTCCCCCCTTGCGTTACACATCCTAATAGATCGGGAACATCAACGGAATAACTGCCATCTTCTTCTAAATAAAAGCATACAGGATATACCAGCTTCATTCACTACACCTCCAATATTTTTGCATAAAGCAGTATTTATTTCAATCCCGCTTGTTTCAGTACAGAAGATAATACTTTAGGATTTACATCCCCTCCATGTTTGGGAATGGTTACTTTACCTGGCTTCGTATCATGTATATAGTGGTAATGTGAGCCAACAGTATTTTTATGTCTCCAACCATCTTGTTTAATTATTTTCTCCAATTCCCTAAAAGTCATTACTTATACCTCCTGCAATTACATTATAATACGCATTATGCGTATCGTCAATGACTTTAGAAGATTTTTTGCAAAAATAAAAATGCCAATCGGCTTTAAGCTAAAGGCATTGATGATTTTATATACTTTGCTTTATTGATACTAAAATCTAGAGAGTAGGAAAACCTCCGTACATTTCATGCTCTTGAACTTTAGGGTGAGCCAACAATGAAATATTTAACTAAAGGATTCGGAGTAGAAATTATTGGAAAAGGCCGGAATTCTCGTAACAGCACATGGTATCTCTTATGTACTAATCAATGGATTTATAGCGGTAATTTAGCTAGGCAAGCACACTATAACCCCGCACGCTTTAGATACTACTAAATTATCTGTCTTGAAAAGGGCTGTTACAAAACCACAAAAAAGTGGTAATGCAACAGCCCTTTTAATCGGGTCGTTGCTAAGGAATTAACTAATCTTTATATTCTAACTCCAACCTTATCTTTTCAACCTCTAAAAGCAATTCTTTTAGTTTCTTGATATCAATATCCTTCCGATTTCTTGTTTTAACTATAAGAGTATTAATAAGACTTTCAATAAACTCTGCATCATCTAATTGGTCTATAATGTTTTTTTTGATTTTGCTTACCCTAATGGGTTTATCAAAAATCCCATGGTTAAAGCAAAAATTAGCTATTTCATTTATTAAAATGTTTCTTTTCAATGGTTACCTCTTATTTTTTCTACTATTAAATTCAAGAAGTCAGCAAACTTATAAATAGTACTTCGTTTTAATCTCTTAAATTCATTACTATCACTACTATTAAAACCTAATAACTCTACTATCTCATCTTCATATTTACGCTCTATAAAGCATTCCATTATATAAAGCTGTTCTAAATCAGATAAGATACTTTTAGCCCAATAGAAATTTGATATATAAACTTTTAATTCCTCTTCCTTAAATTCTTTAGCTGATAAGCTAAACATATCTTTTTCTACTGGAATATATGGTTGTTTTTTATATTCAACTGGGAAATCATAATTAGCGGTTAATCCTTTCTGAGCATTTAGCTTAGCCCATTGCCATTCTAAGTTTTCTAAGTTTGTAAAATAATTATTTACGTTTCTTTTTGTTTCTTCAAAATTGAAGTTATCTAAATTTTTAATTGATAATGTTTTATTTCTATACATATTAATTGTTCCTCCTTAGAACCAAAAAAGGGCAGTGAAACATTTATAACTTTATGTTTACTACCACAATCTTTAAATTTATATTTTTTATTAAACTTTTCAAATAGATTTAATTACATAAAATTGTCCCCCTTAACTCAATGCTACCATGATTATATTGTCATAATTTATCACTATTTGTCGTAATATAGCTGTTTTTGTAATTTCATAAATTTCACCTAATCTTTCCATGCAAAAAGGAACTTGTTAATTAAAACAAGTTCCTTTGCTCATATGAGAATTTTTCTCACTTTATCACATTATCATAGATGGTATTCATTATGGAAGGGTAAATTTCTGGTAAGTTGCTGCCACTTAGCTGAGAGTTAGCGTTATTTAGTTGTTCAAATTACAACTACTAACACAATTAATGATAGCTAAAGAAACTAGCATTAGAAATTTAATAATTTATTTAAAACAAAAGTATATTTAAAAATTTTTACTTGATTTCTTTTCTGCTGGTTCAACTGGAGCGTCAGTTACATAATAATATCCTTCTTTATATTCTTCATGTTCAATATCTAACTTTAAAAATTCTTGATATTGTTCCTTGTTTAAATTTAAAAAAGCTAATTCCCGATAAATTATAAGCATCTGAATATTACCTGAATAAAAAATTATATTAATAAATATTTCACCTGCATAATTAATAGAAGACCGAAATAGACTTTTCATAGTTCTTATTGTCTTATTATATACTTCTCCGCTCAATATAAAGTAACAATTGCAATATAATCCTAGACCGAATGAATCTATCCCTTCTATGGATATTGTTCTTTGCAGTAAATCAGGATGATTTATATCATATCGCTGAGGACTATTGATAATGGTGTTATAGTCCATTTCTTCTAAACCCTCAAAGTAGTGATGTTTAGACATTTCTTTGTACATTAAATCAAATTCATCTTTATTCAACGCCCCGGTATATGAATCAATGCCTTCCATTGAGAATTTATCACAATATTTCTCAACAAATAAAAGTAGGTCACTTAATTTTTTACCTTTTAAGTTATTGCTTATTACTATTTTCATTATAAAAATTCTCCCTAGATATATAATTTTGTTAATATATATTTTATCATACTATTTTTTCTTTGCTTATAAAACATGATGCCAACAGAGAGAAATAGCGTAGTATATATTTTCATACGCTACGCTATTTCTTTTACAGTTATAAAAACTTTATCTATCGTGTAATCGGCTCTCCAAACCATATATGTCCACCAAAACGAGTACTAGGGTTACTTCTAAAGACCAAGTGGTAATGCCAAAAATGAACTTCTCCTGCTCTAGCGTGATGCTCTGGGCGTTCTACCACTTGATGAAGATCTGTTGTTGCTGCTTGAGCAAGATTTCGTGCATTAGTTTGAGTAAATGTATATACATGCCTAGTTGCCCTTATTTCTTGTACTGCTTGAGCTCTAGTAAGAGGACTGCTGAGATTAACAAGCACACCACCATCAGCGGGTCTTAATATTGCACGGAAATATTGTCCTCGCATTTGATTGTTTTGACTGATAGTGTTATGAGCTGATACAGAATTATAATGTACAAGCCCTCCAACAGTAAGTGTACTGATTACGTTAATAGTTCTCCATAAATGGGCACTAATTGACCAAACTCGTACAGCAACAAATACAGCAAGCGGAGGTCCAAATGCTTCTATTTCATATCCAAGTGTTGGTTCAACAAATAAGAATTCTTCAACAACATTACCTTCAGTGTCTAAAATTTCAACTTTTGCATTCCCATCAGGAAGCCATATAATTCTTTCATAAAGGACTGTATCAACCTCTGTTTCCGTAATCAGTATGTCATTTACTTCAATAGCATGTGCACTATCACCATATATTACTTCTTCAATTATGCTTTCAGACACTTTTGTCTCTCCAATGAAATCATTCACTACACTTGCTAACAGTGGGGCAGAAGAAGTAAATATCAAAGCTAAAACTAACAATATTGATATAACTCTTTTGAATTTTAAATTTGTCATAATCACTAGCCTCCATTAATATTATTTTTTTACTAATGTACTTTAAAAACAATCTAACTTTTTTACTCATCCATTAACAAGAAAATTAAAATAACCCTTATAATCCCTCCTTTGAATTCAATCTCCCTTTACATTCAAAGTTAGGTTAGGGTTGTTTTTAAATCAATCCTAACCTTTACCTATATAGGTAAAGGTTAGGGTTGTTTTTAAATCAA
>Ga0123355_10000249_pt1 | contig 69235 bp, 78 predicted proteins | sample TergutEmb28metaG_3_FD_89872 | JGI IMG/M metagenome (GOLD analysis project Ga0123355, IMG submission 89872) | Embiratermes neotenicus P1 segment gut microbial communities from Petit-Saut dam, French Guiana - Emb289 P1 | ecosystem: Host-associated > Arthropoda: Insects > Digestive system > Gut ...
AAAAAAGAGAATTAATTCTCTTTTTTAGTGCTGTCTAGTTAATGTTAACTGACCAGTCAAATCATTTAATAAACCAACCTCAGTAAGTAATGCATCATTCGAGATACTTAGAACATCATTACTCACAATATTGAAAGACATCGTAGTGATTGGGTTGTCAATTTCTTGAGGAATCCAGTTATTATTAAAATCATATTCTCCCCAGTCAGTTATAGTGTAAGTGATAATATCGTTTTCAATATTAAAAGTTCCTCGGTGGCCAAAACCTTGATCAATTCCATGAACAATCATAACTGATGAACCATTTGAATTTAAGAATAATTGAATTGAGACCTCATTAGTTCCACCTGGAATAAACTCACCAATACCTTCTTCTCCACCAGTCCAATAGTTTTCTGTTTCAATAGTATCGTTCCAACCAAACCCACCAACTAAACTTGGTGCCTCACTTCCGTCACCTTGATTATTATTATCATTTATTGTAGAACTATCATCTCTTAAGAATTGATCATACACAAAATACCCAACAAGACCCCAAACCATTAAACTTAAAAGGACAATTATCATTATTGAGCCTGTATCTTTTTGTCTTTCCATTTTTCAACCTCTTTCTCCTAGTATAAATTATAGCAGTATCCTGAGGTTTTGCCAAGAGTTTGTTGAATAAAAACCCTTACTTAATAAGGATCTTTTTTATGTTGTAAGTAGCTAACGTTAAAAAAGGAAAATAGATAATAAACCATATACTAAATAAAACATTCTCAATATTTTCTAAAAACCCTAAAACATTAATACTTTTAAACAAAACATACTCTGGATAGTCAAAAAGTAGAGCTACATTAACATTTAAAACCCCGACAATTAAAAGTGTAAAAACAAATAAACATAAACAAGATATCAAATAGGGTTTGTATTGATATTGCTTTTTAAAGTCAGTTAATAATATGTATGGTGAGCAACTTAAAAAAGCAAAGATTAAACTAGCTGTCATAATACTCATTCCATTAAAATCATTAACACCAATTAAATTATGGGTATCAATTGAAGGTATTAAAGATAGAAAGGATAAAAGAATTAGGCCCACTTGAAATACAACTAAGATACTAGTAACTCGGTAAATTGTTATTTCATCTTTAGTACTAGTATAAAAGATAAGAAAAAGCATTGGAACTAAAACATACCAAATTGGTGATAAATCCAAATAAATTCTTACAACCATTTGGCTTAAAAGAATTAAACCAATAATTAATAAAATCAAACTGTAAAGAAGAATGATCAATCGATGCATTCGATGAATTACATGAGATAGAATAAAATTTACTCCTAATCCAATAAAAGTACCAATTGCAATACTGATTGGAGCATTAGTGCCAGCAATGTTAATCATTAATTTAAAGCCAAAACCTAAAAATAAGACTTTAGGTAATAAATATAAAATAATATTAGTTTCATAACGACTCATATTTGAACCTCAATTAAATTAAAGGTTATTTGTTCATCATGAATATTTAAAACCGGAAGTCGAATTCGATTGTTATTAATAAAATCGTTTAAAAACTGAAGGTAAGTAATATTATAACGGTCATTTAAATTATTGTTGACAAGTTGCCTAATAAAAGTTCCGAAAATTGCATCATACTCTTCAACATACTCAGTTAAATCAATTGGTTCATTTGTAACGGCTAGATTAAAGTTGAAAGAAAAATGTAAATCTCGATTAATATGTCTAATAACACTATTAATTTTATTTAATCCATCTCCAGTTAATAATAGTAAATCTAGGTTTGCAAAATATAGTATTTTATTATAATTTTGATTAGCGTTGTTAATCGCTCTTTCAAAAGTTAAGCCCGAGGTATGAATAAGGTATGAAACATTTCCTTCTTCAGTTGTTTCAGCAATTTCAATAATTAAATTAAACTTATCATCTTCATAATGAACAATAATACTTGTCACATTTCCAAGAGAATCAATTTCTCGGTAATTGTAACAACCAGTTAACAAAAATAAAGTAATTATATAAATTATTATTTTTTTCATATTAACCTTTCTTTCTAAAATTCTTATCAGTTAGATATTTACTACGTAGAGAATGTTTTTTTGAATTCGCTTTAAATAAGGTTTCTTTTAAATATGGAAGATCAAGTGGAGCAACAGGAAGCATATATGGTAATCCAAACGATTTATATGAACAAAGATTAACTAATAAAATAATTAAAGCGATAAATAAACCGTATAGACCGAAAAAAGTAGCAAAAGCAAGTAAGATATAACGCCATAATCTAAGAGCGCCAGTCAAGGCAACATCAGTAAACATTAAACTTGAGATAAAGGTAACAGCAATAATGATAATCATAATTGGACTTGTAAGACCAGCAACCATAGCAGCTTCGCCTAAAAGTAAAGCCGAAAATAATCCAATTGCACTACCATAAGCCCCAGGAAACCGTAAATCACTCTCGCGCAAGATTTCGACTGCTAAAAGCAAAAAAACAACTTCAATGACCGAAGGGAAAGGCATATTAAACCGTTGAAAGGCAATTGATTTCATGAATCCAGTTGGAATTGTCTCTGGATTATAATTTAAAATAGCAATAAATAAAGCAGGAGTCATAATCGTTAAAATAAAACAAACAATACGTAAAACTTTTAAAAAGTTAACATTAATCCCAGATGAATAATCATCAACTACTGGATTAATATGATCAGATAAGACCGCGGGAATAATCATCGCAAAAGGTGAAGTATCCATTATAATAACGAGCTTACCTTCTAATAGGGCTTTAGCAACCATATCAGGGCGCTCAGTTAATTTAACTGTAGGAAAGACATTTTTATTTTCTTCAATTAGGTATTGTTTTAAATCACCAGCTGCCAAAATACTTTCCGTATCAATCTTTTTTATTTTAGATAAAACTAAATTTATCAATTCTTCTTTCGCAATATTATCAATATAAAGAAGACCCGTTTTTGTATCACTGTACTTGCCAATATTATGTTCAATAACTTTTAAATGTTTTGATTTGATTCTTCTTTTCACTAATCCGACATTTGGTTGATAGGCTTCAATAAAAGAATCTTTAGGTGAAAAAAGACCTGGTTCTGTATCCGTTTGGGCGATTCCTCTAGTTAAATCAGCTCGCGACTCAAAAGCAAAGATTTCTTTGTTGTCAGTAACTATAGTAAAACCATTACATAAGATAGCGTTTACTTCTTCTGCTTTAATTGGTTTAATCTTAGAAGCAGGAAAAAGCTCAGTAAGTTTTTTCTTTCGTTTAAATAATTCAGTAGCATTTTGAATTAAAAAAGCATCAACTTGATTCTCACTAGCAACCGTTTCTAGATAAGCAATATAGATTAATTTACGACCTCTTTTAATCTCACGCATTACTAAATCAGGAGCCTCTTTAAAATCATCTTGAATTTGATTAATTATTTTCATATATATCACTAAAATTATTATGGGTAATAATTCACAAAATACCCATAATTTGTTATAATAACGAAAGGAAAGAGCGGTGAGGAAAATGATAGTACGTAAATTATTTCAAGGTTTAATGTGCCTTTTACTCTTTATAATTGGTGTTATTATTGCTTGGGAGTTTGTTAATCGTGAGCAAGCAAAAGATGAATATGTTCCTCAAGTGCCACCAATAAATTGGAATAATCAGCAAGATACCTCTCCAAATACGGTTGAAGAGCTGTTAGCTGATATTTTAGAAATTCACTGGCAGACGTCAAATATCAATGTGTATTTTGATACTGTAAATCAAGAAATATTTGATGGTGTAGTTAACAGCTTAACCATTATTGATATTCCATTTTTAAAAGCTATATGGCATTCAAGAGGGAAGATTGTTTTAACCAATGGACCATTAACTGATATTGAAACTCTTCATCATTTAAGGGGTGAAGAAACATGTAATGATGCACTTAATACTTGTCGCTCATTTGATGAAATAAACGGTTTGCATTTTCATAACCGAGCTTATAAAAGAGTTCGACACTGTGAACCAACTAATGGTCGTGAATTTAGTGATATAGGAGAAGTTAGAAACTTTTGTAATATTCAAAGTAGAATCTATTTAAATAGTGCCACTCTTTTTCATGAGACTGGACATCTATTAGATCAATCCATTGCCCTAATTGAACAGTTTGGTGAAATTAGGCTAAGAAGACTTTCGGATTTAGATAATTTTACAGCAATCCGAGATGCTGAATTTGATAACTTATTTAGAAATTTACCAGGCTTAACAAGATACTTTAGAGCTACTTGGGAATATGCAGCTGAAAGTTTCGCACTATTTTATGGGTTTAGCTCAACTCACCAACTAAGAAATCCAAACCATTTAAGAGAAAGAGCACCTCAAACTTATGGACATTTTAGAAACATTATCTTAAACTATCAACCAAGACCAACTGAGAGGTGGTAATATGGGACTACGTAATTTAAATAAAGCCAATGATGTTACTCAAGAACAGTTTAATCAGTTCTTTGCCATCCAAAACTTAAACACTTTTGAAAACTTGTATTTATTAAGTAGTAATGATGATCCAAAACAAGAATTATTTAACTCATTAAAAAATGATTTAAAAAAAGCCAATAAACTTGTTTTTATTGCATCAGATCCAAATGATAATATAAAAATGGATAAATATGTGAAAGAACTAATCAAATATTTTAAAAAATTAGATATTAAAGAATTCGAGAAAATAGATAATCGAATAACTAAATTTGTTGCTATTAAACATATCCAAAACACGGATGTTATTTTCTTAATGGGTGGAGACCCGATTAAACAGTTAGAATATTTAAAAGAATTAGAGTTTAATACTCTAATAAGTGATTTTAAAGGAACAATAATTGGTGTTAGTGCGGGAGCTATGAATTTGGCGACAAATGCTTTTTGCTCAAAAGAAAAAGAAGATGGTGAAAGCTGGTTATATAAGGGACTCGGAATAGTCAATGTAACGGTTGATCCACATTTTGATATTAATAATAAAATCCAAACAGAGGAATTCGTAAATACTAAATTAGAAATTATTGGCCTACCAGATGGAAGTTTTATTAAAATAGATAAATACGGTACTAAGAATATTTATGGAACATATTATATTAAAGAAAAAAATAAAATTATGAGTAAGATTGATTAATCCTTGACAAACAAAGACATTAGATATATAATACTCATGTCATTAAAAGGAAAGCGAGTGGACCCACTCCACCTGACTTCTAAATCGGAAGTAGGTATAAAGCCAAACAAAAATGGTTTTTAAGTGGGTGCATTGTACTCACTTTTTATATGCACACGGAGGTGCTGAAAAATAGTAAAACATTACAATAACAAACCCAATAATATCCGTAAAGATGAATTACCGATTAATAATCAAATTAGGGTAAATCAGCTAATGGTAATTGGACCAAATGGAGAACAGATGGGAACTAAAAACCTTGAAGATGCTCTAACTCTAGCAGGATATGCAGGATTAGACTTAGTTTTAATGAGCGGTAATAATCCCCAAGCTGTTGGAAAAATTATGGATTATAATAAATATCGCTATGAAAAACAAAAAAAACAAAAAGAAGCTATGAAAAATCAAAGAGCTGCAACCAAAGAAATTAAAGAATATCAATTCTCAGTTAAAATGGGAGCAACAGGAATCAATGATTTTAATGTACGCGTTAAAAATGCTGGTGAATATTTATTAAAAGGTCACAAAATCAAAGCTACTTTAAGATTTAAAGGACGCGAAATGGCTCATACTGAGTTAGGAAAAGAAGTTTTACTAAGATTTGCTGCTGCATTAGAAGATAAAGCAGTAATCGAAACCACACCAAAACTAGACGGCCGTACAATGGCTATGATACTAGCACCAATCAAATAAGGAGGAATAGAAAATGCCAAAACAAAAAACACATAAAGCTTCTTCAAAAGTATTCAAGAAGAAGAAAAATGGAACACTTACATTTAAAAAATCTGGCGGAAACCATAAAACAGCTAAAGATTCAAGTAAACAAGTGAGACAAAGAAGAAATAAGGGAGTACTAGCGAAAGGAGACACTGACAGATTAAAAACTGTTATCTAGGTGAAGAATTATGACAAGAGTTAAAGGCGGAAATGTCGCTAGAAAAAGACGTAAAAAAGTATTAAAACAAGCTAAAGGCTATTTTGGATCAAAACATCGTTTATTCAAAACAGCTCAAGAACAAGTAATGCACAGTGGTGTATATGCTTATAGAGATCGTAAAAACAACAAAAGAAACTTTCGTAAATTATGGATTACAAGAATTAATGCAGCATGTAGAGAAAATGATATCTCTTATTCAAGATTTATTAACGGACTTGCAAAAGCAGGAATTGAAATTAACCGTAAAATGTTAAGTGAAATTGCTATTGATAATCCAGCATACTTTACGCAACTAGTTAAGCAAGCACAAGATGGATTAGCTGGTAAAACAGTTAAAACAGAAGTAAAAGCTGAAACTAAAAAAGAAACTGTTAAAGAAGCAGCTCCTAAAACAGAAGCTACTGACTTAAGTAAATTAACAGTTGCAGAATTAAAAGAAATGGCTAAAGAAAAAAATATTGAAGGACATACTTCAATGAAAAAAGCTGAACTAATTACAGCTTTAAGCTAAGAGTAGAAGTAATTCTACTTTTTTTATGCTAAAATTATACTAAGGTAGTGATAATATATGAAAAAGGAAAGAAATCTTGATTTAATTGAAACAAAAAAAGAGAAAAACTCATGGTTAGAAATTCCTGTTTTATTTGCACTAGTTGTTATAATTTTATTTTTTCTAGTGGTATGGCCCAGCCTTAGACAAACCAGGAATCCAAATTCTCCCTGTGCTCAAGCAATAAACTGTGAACCATGTGAATATATTCAAGAATCAGGGAGACGTGGAAGACACGGCTACTTTCGAGAATGTCAAATGGTAAATCCTTACGGAGAAATTGTAGAGATTACTGGAGGATGCCCTTGTGATCCTGAAGCAAATTAAAAAAGATTAATTCATCAAGTTAGACAAATTAATCTGTTTATTTATTTTATCGTAGACAATATCTAAATCGTGGATTCCACGGTTTTTATATACGGGAATTAAATGTAAATGAAAGTGTTTTATTTCTTGATTAATACCATAGTTAATTGTTAAGGTTAAACCTTCGGGATTTAAAGTCATATATAAATACTCTTTCATTTTTTTTGCAATTTCAAAAGCATGACTAATTGTTTCTTCATCCATTTCTATAAAATCTTCAAAATGAGTTTTAGGAATAACTAAAAGATGTCCATCACTTTGTGGATTAATATCCATAATAACTTTAATGATATCATCTTCAAAAAGAGTTTTTGAAGGAATTAACTCCTGATTAATTTTACAAAATAAACAATCCATATACTTCACCTAGATTAAATATAACATAAAAAATATCTTTTGTGTACAAATAAGCTTACTCCAGCATAAACTAGAAGTAAGGAGTGAGAAGATGGCAAATTTAAAAGAAATTGTAACTAAGGCTATCATAGGAAAAACTAAAAAAAGCTTTCAAAAAGAATTAACTGTTGAAGCAGATTCAGCTGTAGATACCGTATTAGGATGTTGGGTAATTAATCATAACTTTACTGGGCAAAATAATAACGGGGTAGTTAATGTTGATGGCAGTTATGATATTAATGTTTGGTATGCTTATGATAACAATACAAAAACAGGAGTATTAGTTCATACTTTTTATTATAATGAGACTTTAAATGTGAAATTAAGATCAGAAACATCACTAGATGAACAAAACGATATTATTGTAAGAGCACTAAAAGCCCCGTCGGTATCAAAAGTTGATGTTGATGGAAAAAAAGTTATATTACAAACCGAAAAAGAATTAGGTGTTGAAGTTGTAGGTAACATTAAAGTTAGAATTAATGTCGAAGAAGATTGTGATGACTACGAAGAAGAAGTAGAAGTAGAAACAGCAGCAGATTTAGTGGATGTTAAAGTTAATGAACAATACCTTAATGGTGTCAACTAATAAACGTTGACACCATGGTTTTTTTTTGTTAGAATGATTAAAGAAAAAGGAGAGATTATAGATGGCTGTAAAATTAAGATTAAAGAGAATGGGTTCTAAACAAAAACCTTTCTACCGTATTGTAGCGGCAGACTCAAGAAGTCCAAGAGATGGAAGATTTATTGAAACACTAGGTACTTACAATCCTTTATTAGTAGAGAATAAAGTAACTTTAGATGAAGAAAAAATCATTAATTGGTTAAAAAATGGTGCAGAACCAACAGACACAGTTAAAAGTATTTTATCAACAACTGGTCTGTGGGCTAAATTCAAAAATGAAACTGTAAAAAAAGCCAAACCAAAAGCAGAAAAAAAAGAAGAAGTAAAACCTGCAAAAAAAACAACTAAAAAAAGTGAGAAATAGTTATGCATCCAGAATTAGTAACATTTACTGAAAATTTAATTAAACCATTAGTTAAAGAACCAGATATGATTAGTGTTCAAGAATTTGGTGGCGATGATGAGGATATCATCCTAGAAATTATTGTTCATGAATCAGATATGGGAACAGTTATTGGTAAAGCTGGAAAAATGGCTAATGCATTAAGAACTATGGTTCAAGCATATGCTTATTTGCATCAACTAAAACGTGTTAAAATTAACATTGATTCATTTTAAAAAAGACTATTAATAGTCTTTTTTAATTTCGATTTAAATTTAAAGAAATCTCAATGATTTTGGTTACTAGATCTTGATAAGTATGTCCCGTTGCCATATAACTTTGGGGCATTAAACTAGTTGGTCCCATTCCTGGAAGAGTGTTAACTTCAAGAATATAAGGAACATTATTACTAACAATCATATCAACTCTAGCATACCCTTCAAGTTTTAAACTATTCCAAACATTTTTTGCCATCGTTTGTACTTCTTTATTTAAGTTTTCATCTAATTCAATGACATATTCTTTAGCACCATCTACACGGTCATATTTTGATTTATAACAGAAGAAATCACCTTTAGGTTCAATGGCAATAACAGGATAAAGTTCACCATCAATTACTGAAACTGTAATTTCATCACCTTTAATATATTGTTCAACCATAACTTCTTTATCGTACTTTAAAGCTTCTTCTATAGCTTTAATTAATTCTTCTTTATTTTTGACTAGGTTTGTTGCGACTGATGAACCGCCTGAATTAGGTTTAACAAAGAATGGGTAACCAATCTTCTCTAACTTTTCATCATCAATATTATTGATATCTTTAATAATTAACCAATCAGCAGTTCTAATATTATCTGAACGTAATATTTTTTTTGTAATATCTTTATCCATCGCAATAGCACTGCCTAGAGGTCCACATCCGGAATAGGGAATATTCATCGCTTCTAAAATCGTTTGAACACGTCCATCTTCGCCAAATTTACCATGTAAAATTAAGAAGGCAAAGTCAATATCCTTACATAGAGAAAAGACATCTTCTTGTTTATTAATGGTGATAGGAAGAGTTTCATATTTAGTTTTATCCATATGCTCTGCAATCATTTTACCAGAAGATAGAGATACTTCACGTTCAGCTGAAACTCCACCCATTAAAATACCAACTTTTATCAATTTAATCATCTCCATTTATATATTTTATTCATCGTATTGGATAGGTTTATTATCAAGTTCATACTTGATAGTCTCACCAGAGGTTATTATATCATAAACTAAAGCTGCTCTTAATTCATATTGCTGTGCTAGATAGTCATTAGATATTTTGCGTTTTAAAGGAACTTCAAGAGTTTTTCTAATTTTATTAATATACACTTTACCGCGATTGTTAAAGCCAAGTAGTTTAACATATTCAGGTTCGACTAATTTATTTTTATCTTCTTTAGTTAAGCCAATTAAGATATGAGTAAGCATTCTAGTAATCCGGTTATGAATATATCTTTTTGATTTAACTTTATTAACTAATTCTTCTCTAGTCTTTGAATTAATGATTTCCTTAATTAATTTATATTCAATGCCTTCATTAACTGTTAAATATTTACTTAAATCGTGCTCAGTAATTATTTTTGCTTTAATTAAATCAAAGATTAAATTATGGTTTATTGAAACAATTTGATCTGAATAATCAGTGTATTTAGAAACATCAATTTGTTCTTTAACCTTTTCACGAATATTTGAGGCACTGACAATTCGCTCATCAGACTTTAAATCATGATGATCATTGGTTCTTTGAATTGTCATTGGTTCAATATTAAAATTATTTTTTAAAATGGCTTTAACATATGCAATTCCCAATAAATCGTTTGGTGAATCAAGTTCAATACCAATCGCTTTATTTAAGGCCGTTGGATAGTTATCACCTTGATCTAAATAGATTTTTATTTTATCCTTAAAATTATCTTCAAGTTGAATTTTAGCCATTTTTAATAAAAGTTCTAAATTGTTTTTTTCGCTACCAAAAATTAATTTTTCAATTTTTAAATGATTAAGTAAAGTAATTGCTGATTCAGCAAAAATATCTGCTGAATTACTACCGAAAACAAAAGGATGTTCAATAACAATATCAACACCTTCTAAAAGGGCAATCTTTACTTTTTCTTCTTTAGTTAAAACACTAATTTCACCTCGTTGTAAAAAATAACCATTAAGCACTAAAACAATTAAAGAGTCTGGATATAATTCTTTAACTTTGGCAATATGATAGGCGTGCCCGTGATGAAAGGGATTGTATTCACAAATAATACCAATAATAGTCATTTAAATCACCTCACTATATTATAACAAATAATTATTTAAAATAAGGTTAATTGTTCTTTATTTTCTGGAAAAGTTCTTAAATATTTAAAAATCTTACGATAGTCAGATTCAATATTGTGCTTTTTACAGGTTTCTTGGAAAAGTCTCATTAATTCATTATTTTTATCGCTTAATATTTCGTATCTATTTCCGTATTTTTTTATATATTTGTCTTTTAAACCAGGAAAATGTTCATCCAGTTTTTGGTAAAAATATTCGCGATTACCTTCTCTTAAGGTTAGACCCATACTAAAGCAAATAATCCCATGTACTTTAGCTTGGATGCAATAGTTTAGAATACCTAGTAGATTTTCTTTGGTGTCATTAATAAAAGGTAAAATCGGATCTAACCAAACAACAGTTGGAATATTATTTTCATTCATGATTTTTAAAGTTTCAAATCGTTCTTTTGTTGTTGAAACATGAGGTTCAATAATTTTGCATAGCTCTTCATCATAAGTGGTTAGGGTCATTTGAACAACACATTTAGTTTTTTTATTAATTTTCTTTAATAGGTCCAAATCTCTTAGGATACGGTTTGATTTAGTAATAATAGTAACCCCAAAACCATATTTATCAATGACTTCTAAGCATTTTCTAGTACTTTGAATAGTTTCTTCTAGATGAATGTATGGATCAGTCATTGATCCTGTACCAATCATACACTTTTCTCTTTTAGAAGCTAATCTTTTTTCTAATAATAATGGAGCATTACTTTTAATTTCGATATCTTCAAAATCATGATCAAAACTATAACATTTACTTCTAGAATCACAGTAAATACAGCCGTGAGTACAACCGCGATAGAGATTCATGCCATTTTCACTAGACAAAATTCCTTTAACTTCTTTGTAGTGCATAAAGACCTCCCTGTAATGTGTCTTAATTATAATATTTTTTGTTATTATTTGCTAGATTAAGCGCTAAAGACTTTCACAACAAATGTAAATTTGATACAATAAATATGATAAAAAGGATAAGTGAATAAAATGGTTAGAAGGTTAAAAATATATTTTATACATTCAACTTCAACTAAAATAGATTATCAAACGATACTATATCGACCAATTATTAGTAGTCCGATTTGTTTGAGACATGAATTAATGCTGCCTTTATCAAAAGGCTATCAAGAAAGGTATGTGAAAGAACTATTAGAAGAAGCTGATTTAATAATTGCCGAAGTGAGTGATCCTAATTTTACTTTAAAATTAGAATTAAAATGGGCTTTAGCAGTAAATAAGCCAATTAAATATATTTCTTTAAATAATATAATCTCACCAAAATTAGTGAAATTAGTACCAACTATTGAACAAATAACTACAACAAGACCACTGATAAAAATCGTCGAAGATTTTATTTCGCACTATGCAGATATGACAGTGGCTCAAGCTAAAGATACAACGATTGTCTTAGGCACTATCGATGAAATTATACCTGAGAATGCACAGGAGTGATATTAATGGAAAAAATAAAACAAGGAATTATAATTATTGTAGGATTGATTATTATCTATATAGTAGGGATGTTTTTACTTGCTGTTTTAGGAATGATTTTTAGCTTGGTATTTACCGTTGGAATTATCGGAGCAATTGGCTTTGTTATCTATAAAATGTTTGATAGAAATAAAGTGAAAAACCCCAAAATTATTAATAAAAAATAAAAAGCAAACTTAAATTGCTTTTTTTTAATGAAGTTTAATGGTAATCTATTGAGGAAGGAATAAAATAAAAAAGAAAGAGGAATTTTATGATTGAAGTAAAAAAAGTGCGAAAACAATTTGTTAAGCATACTAAAGACAAAAAAACCATTGCTTTCAATGCTAATGAAGATATTTCATTTACAGCCGAAAAAGGTGAAGTAGTCGGAATTCTAGGACCTAATGGAGCTGGAAAGACCACCTTATTAAGAATGTTAGCTGGAATTATGGAACCAACTGAAGGAGATATAAAAATAGAAGGTCTTTATTATAAAAAAGAGCCAACTAAAATAAAGGGTTTAATAGCATTCTTATCTGGTAATACAAAATTATATGAGGATTTATCAACCTATGAGTTGCTAAAAATGTGTGGGAATTATTATGACATTCCTGAAAATGTTTTAGAAAAAAGAATTAAAGAAATCACCAAAACATTAGATTTAACTTTTATTCACCAAAGAATTGGTAGCCTATCAGTTGGACAAACACAAAGAGCTGGGATTGCTAGATGTTTAGTTCATTCACCTGAATATTATATTTTAGATGAGGCTACTAGTGGTTTAGATATTATGTCGAGTAAAAGTATTTTAGACTTTATTAAAACTGAAAGAGACGCAGGAAAATGCATTTTATATTCAACCCATTATATGGAAGAAGCAGAAAACATTTGCGATCGAATCGTTTTAATTCATAAAGGAAAACTTCTCGCGGTAGGAACGCCAGAAGAAGTTAAAAAGAAAACAAAAACCGATAATATTCGAGATGCGTTCTTTGCTTTAGTTGGAGGTGCTGGTAATGAAGAATAAAACATTAGTTACCTTAAAAAAAGAATTAAGAACGATGCTCAGAGATAAAAAATCATTAATGATGATGGCTCTAATGCCGTTAATCATCCCGGTAATGATATTCATGATGTCTTATATTAATGATCAAATGATGATTAATGATGTAAATGAAGAATTAGTTGTGGGAATTAATTATGAATTAGATGAAGTAAAAGAAGAATTAATTAGTTTATTTGGTTTTGAAGTAAAATATATGCCTGAGAATGAAATGCAAGAAGCCTTCGAAAATGGTGAAATATTAGCTTTTATTATCTTTGATGGTAGTGTATATAATATTCATCGTAACCCTAATAATGCAGATAGTATTTTAGTTTCTCAGTTGATAACTCAATATCTAGAAGCGTATAGCAATGTTTTAGGAACTGAATATTTATTAGCTAATAATATTGATCCAACTAACGTCTTTAATTTAGTTACCTATGAAATTGAAGAACTAGAGCCGATGAATATTTTAGTAAATATGGTTATCTTAATGGCTTTCTCATTTGCAATTATGTCAATTACACAAACATCAGTTACATCAGCAACTGATGCAGTAGCAGGAGAAAAAGAAAAAGGAACTTTAGAGACCATCCTAACTTTCCCAATTGATAGTAAACAATTAATTGCTGGAAAATATTTTGCAAACTTTATTGCTTGTGTTATCACAGCCATTATTTGTATTATATTAACGCTAATATCATTTAGTATTGTTCAAAACATTTTCTCAATTTATGATGAAGTAGGATTTGTTATAAGTGCATCAACACTTTTAATGAGTTTCTTAATCTTAGTTGGCTATTCACTATTGATTAGTGGTGCAACAATCGCGGTAGCAAGTTATTCAAAAACATTTAAAGAAGCTCAAAGCGCGTTAACACCATTAACCTTTTTACCATTAATTGCAATGTTCTTAGGGATGATGAATATTGATTTATCATTTGTTATTGCAGCTATTCCTGGTATTGGTCAAGCCATGTTATTAAATGAGATTTTTGTCGGAACAGTTGATTTCCAATATTTATTAGTAATGCTAATATCAAATATCATCTTTGTTGTCTTACTACTTAGATATTTAGTTAGATTATATAAATCAGAAAAAATCTTATTCTCATTAACATAATCATTAAGGAAAGTTTCAAAAAGAGATTTTCTTTTTCATTTACATTAAAGTTATGAGATAATCTAAAAAAAGAATGTTTTATATTAATGAGTTAATAAAATAAGGTGGGATTATTATGAAAGAATTATTGTCTTGGGCTGTTGTTATAATAGCTTTGATATTTATTGCAACAGTAGCTAGTATTATAATTTTTATTACATCGTTAGTAGGAGATTCGAATAAAAATCTCGAAACCTTTATTGATAGTAGAGGAATATCGTGGGTTGTATTAACAGTGGATGAAAATGGAAATAAACTTGTTATTACTGAACATGTTCATGGAATGACTAAATATAATACAGAAAATATTTATACATTTTTGGGTGATAGTGATGATTTACGTTTAGCTCTAAATGAATGGTTTGTCAATCAATTGGCACCTGAATTAGAAGCAGTTGCTTTACCTGTTGAAAATGTTAATAACGATGTTAGAAGAAGTCCAAGAGGTGGAGATATAAATCATCCCCAAATTTCTTTAGATATTCACAATGCATTTGTTCGAGATAGTACAGAAAATACCTCGGATGGTTTAAGTATGGCAGGAAGTGGGATTGCAACAGCAGATAATGCAATATTTATTTTATCGATATCAGAAGTTAATAAATACCGTAGAACTTTAAATGTAACAGCTAATGCTTTTAATCGTGAAAATGATTTTTCTGTTAGTTGGTGGCTAAGATCACCTGGTATGCATACAAATAGTCCAGTAGCAATTATGAATTATCGAGACTCGGATAATGATAGTATTATTTCATCGGTACCGGCTGATGAGACTTATGGATTTAGACCAGCCTTGTGGATAAGTTCTATCCCAGAATAATCATTAAGGGAAGTTTCAAAAAGAGACTTTCTTTTTGGTTTACTTTATTTATTAAAAATGTTAGCATACATTTAATTGGAGAGGAACATACTTATGAATAATAAAGGACTAATTACTTTAAAATATTTGATTAATGTCCAAAAAGATATTGCTAAACTACAAGAAAAAGGTAAAAGTGAATATGATGTTTTATACCAAGAAATAACAAAACTTATTCAAGAAGAAAGAGAGTTTATTAAAATACCAGATTCGTTACTTTTAAAACTTGCTAGGTGGATTGTTGAAACTAAAAACAAGACTTCTTTAACTGAAGAGGACAACTATATCTTAGATTATTTATCAGAAGTTCCAGTAATTGAAATTGCTAGAAGATTTGCTAAAGATAAAGAAGCAGAAGAATTACAAAATAATCAGCATAAAACAGCGGAGGATATTAAAATATATTTAAACCAAATTATTCAAGCTATAAATTCAGGAACTATTAAAGATAATAAAATTAGTTTTCCTCAAGGAATTGTTGAAGGAATTCAAGATGATTTAGTTTTGATTAGTGAGCTTTTTGATGAATATCTATTAATTGATACTCAAAAGTCCCATCAAACAAAAAAAGGTTTATAAAAAAAGTTTACATTAAAAGAAACCTTTGTTATAATACAAATACAGATTTAAGTGGGCGCAAAAACCCGCTTTTATTATTGCTAGGAGTGAGTTATGAAAAATACTTTAGAAAAAATAGAAGAGATTATTACTGGTCCAATGAAAGAATTAGATATTATTGTAGATAGTATTGACTATGTCAATGAACATAAACATAATTTTCTGAAAATCACTTTAGATAAGGTAAATGGAATTGATTTAGATGCTATTGTTGAGGCAACTAATATAATAAATCCGCTTCTAGATGAGTATGATTTAATTGAAGATGAGTATATATTAGACATTGCGAGTAAGGAAAGAGGTTAGAGAGATGGACGGAAAAGCATTTATTGCAGGAGTAAAACATATTGTTGAAGAAAAAGGAATCAACGAAGAAGTTGTATTTGAAGCAATGGAACAAGCATTAATGACAGCTTACAAAAAGAATTTCGGCTCAAAAACAAATGTAAAAGTTACAATTGATAGAGAAACAGGTGAAATAAAAGTATTCTCATACTTAGTTGTTGTTGATGAATATATTGAAGGTGATGAAATTATCACTATTAATGAAGAAACTGGAGAAGAAGAAATTTCTTATGGTGAACCAGAAATTAATGAAGATGCACAGATACTTTTAGAAGATGCAGAAAAATTAGTAGCAGGTATTACTGTTGGTGAAACAATTGAAGAAGAAGTAACACCTAAAGATTTTGGACGTGTTGCTGCATCAACGGCAAAACAAGTTTTAACCCAAAAAATTAGAGAAGCTGAAAGAGTAAGTATTATTGATGAATATGCTGCAAAACAAGATGAATTAATGATGGGTATGTTAGCAATGGAAGATAATAAAAATTATTACATTGATCTAGGACGTACCAGAGGTATCTTACCTAAAACAGAAATGATTCCTGGTGAAACAGTTAAAATGGGTTCAAGTATTAAAGTATACTTGACTAAAATAGAAGCAACGCCTAAAGGACCATTAATTCTTTGTTCTAGAAAGCATCAAGGATTTGTTAAAAGATTATTTGAAACTGAAATTCCTGAACTTGCTGATGGAACTTTAGTGCTATACGCAGTTGCTCGTGAACCGGGAATAAGAAGTAAAGTTGCTGTTTATTCAACAAATGACCGTATTGATCCAATTGGAACGTGTATTGGTGAACGAGGATCTAGAATTGCCAATATTCTATCTGAATTAAATGGTGAAAAAGTGGATTTAATTAAATATAGTGAAGATAATGCAGAATTTATCTCTAATGCTTTATCACCAGCTAAAAATGTTATTGTTAACATTTTAGAAGAAGAAAAAAGCAGAGAAGCTTTAGCAATTGTTAATGATGAAAACTTATCACTAGCAATCGGTAAAAAAGGGATGAATATTAAGCTAGCTAGTAGATTAACTAAATTCCATATTACAGTAAAGACTTTAAATCAAATTACGGAGGAAGGAAACGCATAAGTTATGAAAAAAATACCCATGAGAATGTGTATCATAACAAGAGAAAAGCTTCCAAAAAAAGATTTAATCAGAGTTGTTAAAACCATTGATGGAATTGTTGTTGATACAACAGGAAAACTTAATGGCAAAGGATGTTACTTAAAAAAAGAATTAGAAGTAATTGAACTTGCTCAAAAAAGAAAAATTTTAAATTCAATACTTGAAACAAATGTTGAAGAAAGTATATATGAAGAATTAAAAGCAAAAATAAACTAAGAAAGGTGGTGCACAAATGAGTGTAAAAGAATATGCAGGAGAAATGAATTTTACTGTTCAAGAAGTATTAGAACAGTGTAAAGAGTTAGGGATTAAGGTGTCGAAGGGGGAGGATACCTTAGATGATGATGCAATCATTATGTTAGATAATTCAATGAACTTAATTAGTGCTGATGATGAAATAGATTTGGATGAAAGAGATACTTTAGATGAAGCCGTAGAAGAAATCATTCAAGAAACTAAATTAGGTATTAAAGATCAAACAGTTAAAAAACAAAAGCTAAAAAAGAAATCAGCGGTTGTTCAAAGTACCGAATACAGTGCTAATAAAAAAGCAATGTATAAAAATAAAACAAAATTAATGACCAATGAAGCTCCCGCAGATAATGTGGTAGTTTATAAAGAAGGCATGAGTGTTAACGAACTTGCAGAAGCTTTAGAAGTGCCAGGAGCAGAACTCGTAAAGAAATTAATTAGTTTAGGAATGATGTTAAATTTAAATGCAGCAGTTGAATTTGAAACCGCAGAAATAATTGCTTTGGATTATAACAGAGTTCTTAAAAAAGAAGAAACTCAAGATATTACAAATTTTGAAGAATACGAAATCATTGATAATGAGGATGATTTAATTGTAAGGCCGGCAGTTATTACTGTTATGGGACATGTTGACCACGGTAAAACTAGTCTTTTAGATTATATTAGAAATGCAAATGTGGTAGATGGTGAAGCTGGGGGAATTACTCAAGCTATTGGTGCTTATCAAGTAAAACATAATGATACACATATTACGTTTATTGATACACCAGGACATGCCGCTTTCACGGAAATGAGAGCAAGAGGAGCAAGTGTAACCGATATTGTAATTATTATTGTAGCAGCTGATGATGGTGTTAAACCACAAACCAAAGAAGCAATTGAGCATGCTTTATCAGCAAATGTGCCAATTGTTGTAGCAATTAATAAAATTGATAAACCAGGAGCTAATTTTGATAGAATTAATAGTGAACTGGCTGACCTTGGTCTAAACCCAGAAGAATGGGGAGGCAATACACCATTTGTTAAAATCAGTGCTAAAACAGGTGAAGGAATTGACGGATTATTAGAAACATTACTCGCAATAGCTGAAGTAGGAGAACTAAAAGCTAATCCAAACCGTTACGCAGTAGGAACTGTTATTGAATCACGTATTGATAAAAATATTGGTGGGGTTTCAACTATTTTAATTCAAAATGGAACCCTAAGATTAGGTGATCCAATTGTTGTTGGAACAACTAACGGTCGTGTTAGAACCATGAAATCAGATGCTGGTGTTGAGATTATAACCGCAGGACCAGGAACACCAGTTGAAATAACCGGTTTAAATGATACTCCATCAGCTGGAGATAAATTCATGGCTTTTGAATCAGAAAAAGAAGCCAGAGATGTTGCAGCAAAAAGATTAGCCCAAGTTAAATCGAGTCTGGGTAAAAAAGAAGTAACTTCTTTCGAAGATTTATTCTTTAAAATCCAATCAGGTATGAAAGAAATTAAAGTCGTCCTAAAATGTGATGTTAGAGGATCAGAAGAAGCTGTTAAAAATGCCTTAGAAAAAATTGATTTAGAAGGCGTTAAAATTAAAGTTATTCGTAGTGGCATTGGGACAATTACCGAAAGTGATGTTGTTCTGGCTAATGCATCAGATGCTTTAGTAATTGGCTTTAACGTTATTCCAACGGGAATGACTAAAGAAGTTGCTAAAGAATATGGTGTCGAAATTAGACTATATCAAATTATTTATAAACTAGTTGAAGAAATGGAACTAGCAATGAAAGGTCTTTTAGATCCTGAATTTGAAGAAAAAACCATGGGTTCATTTGAAGTTAAAAAGCTATTTAAATTTAGTAAAGTTGGCATCATTGCAGGTGGTATGGTAACCTCAGGAATGATGAAAAATAATTCGAAAGTACGAATTATTCGTGATGGTGTCATTATTTATGATGGTAAAATTGCCAGCATTCAAAGAGAACAAGACCAAGCAAAAGAAGTAAAGTCGGGTTATGAATGTGGAATCACAATTGAAGGTTACAGCGATATTAAAGAAAAAGATATTTTCGAAAGCTATGAAATGGTAGAGGTAAAAAGATGAGTAAAATTAAATTAGAACGTATCGCATCACAAATTATGCGAGAAGTTGGGGGTATCTTACATGGAGAGGCTAGATCAGCTATTTTAAAAAGTGTGACTTTAACAGCTGCAGAAGTATCAGCAGATTTAAGCGTAGCAAAAATATATTACACTTTCTTAGGTGATTACGAACGTAATGACGTTGCTGAAGAGCTGAAAAAAGCCAGCAGTTTCTTAAGAAGTCAATTAGCAGATCGAATTGAAATCAGACATACACCAGAATTAAGGTTCCAATTTGATGAATCAATTGAATATGGCTCAAATATTGAAAGAATTTTAAATACGATTGAGAATGATGTAAAGGAAGAGAGTTAATCTCTTTTTTTATAAAGATGTATGATATTATTAGTATAAATTATAGCAAAACTTGCTTTTTAATTTAAATATGCTATAATCGTTACTTAAATCTTTGATTTAGATAGAAAATTTTCTTACTTAGAGAGGAAGATGAGCTATATGGACCAAAATAAAATAGGTAGATTCATTGCTGAGTGTCGAAAAAATAAAAATTACACACAAGAACAATTGGGAGACTTACTTAATATCACCCGCAAAGCTGTTTCAAAATGGGAATGTGGAACAGCCATGCCGGATGTATCTCTTTGGCATGAATTATGCGAAATATTAGATATAACTGCTGATGAATTGTTAAGTGGTGAAAGAATTGAACCAACAAAAAAACAGATACCACATGATAAAACAATTATTAAATTAGGTTATTTCATTCAAAAAAGCCGTCTACAAACCAAAATATTTATGTCACTGGCAGGAGTTCTTTTAATAACTTTATTAACCTTATTAAGCATGTTCTTCTTTAGTAATTTTGATACAGTAAGAGTTTACTCAATTGCAGGAAGTAATGAAGATTTGGTTGTTAATGGATTATTAAAACATTATCGCGATTATAATTTATTAACAATTTATAATATTGAATTAGTTGGTGAAGATGCTCAAATATATGGTATTCATAAAAGACTTTTAACTAAAGAAGGTTTCGTTTTATACCAAAGAGGAGATATTCACTTTAGAGAAATTCATCACGATGGAGCGCCATTAAAATTAAGTCATAGATTATCAGAAGCATCAATTGTTATTCGAGAAGATCTTGATAATGAAATAGTTGTCTTAACTCATGCCTGTGAAAAAGACTTAATACTAGAAATTGGTTATATAAATACCAATAACGAAATATTAACTAGAGAAGTAACTTTGAACTTTAATATGGAATATTCTAATACCAGAATTTTTTATAGATAGAAGCGCTACTCCAAGTAGACAAGGTGCTACTAGCAAGAGGTATTTTTATTTAATAATAAATGATAAATTAATACCAGAAGGGAGAACTGCAATTTGGTGCCGGGTGCTGCGAACCGGCCTTCCCCAAATTGTAGTATTATTTAAGTATTAATCATGAAAACCCTATATATAAGGTGTTTTTTTATGGAAAAAAGATAAATGGGAACCTTCAGGCGACAAAAAGCTACTAAGAAGAGGTAGTTAATACCGAATAATAATGATAAATTAATATCAGAAGGAAAAGCTATGGACGGTACTTGGTTCCTCAATTAAACCCAAGACAAATCTAGTAGCAGTTGGTCATGATTAAGGTGCCCCATATACACCTAATATGAATGTCCTTCTTTTTTTTGCTTAGAAGATGTATAATATGATTGGTGATAAGAATGACAGGAGCAATTATTTTAAACAAATCAAAAAATATAACAAGCAGAGATTTAGTTAATGATTTAAATCGTGTTCTAGAAACAAGAGAAATTGGGCATACTGGAACATTAGATCCGATGGCTACTGGTCTGATGGTTTGTTTAATTGGTCGAGCAACTAAATTAACTGACATTTTAATTAAGGATGAAAAAGAATATTTAGCAACTTTTAAATTAGGTATTTTAACTGATAGTTTAGATATAACTGGTAATGTTATAAAAGAAGAGCTATATGAATTAGATAATAATCATCTGAAAAAAGTATTAAATGATTTTATTGGAAGCTATAATCAAGAAGTACCTATTTATTCAGCCGTAAAAGTAAATGGGAAAAAGCTATATGACTATGCTCGCAATAATGAAGAAGTAAAGTTGCCAAAAAAAGAAGTAACTATTCATACTTTAGAGTTGATTAAAATTCAAGAAGATGAAATAACCATTAGAACCAAAGTCTCAAAAGGAACTTATATTAGAAGTTTAATTAGAGATATAGCAGAAAAATTAGGTACTTATGGAACCCTAACTGCTTTGGAGCGAACCATGGTAGGTAATTTTAAAATTGAAGATGCTTGCAGTGTGAATGATGTTTTAAATAATAATTACCGACTAATTTCGGTAAGTGAGTTATTAAAAGACTATCCTCATGAAGAAATTGATCCAGAAATGCTTTATAAAGTTAGGCATGGTCAAATAATCAATCGTGAAATCAATGATTATATTCTATTTACCGCTAGTGGTCAAGAAATAGCTCTATATCAAAAATATGATAAAGATAAAACCAAAATTAAGCCAGCGGTCATGTTTTATCTATTATAATCAGTTGACAAAAAGGAAAAAGGAGCATATAATGTAACACATAAGCAGTTGATGAAGACGACAAATTAAGATATTTTTATTAGAGAGCTTACAAATTTGGTGAAAGTAAGTTAAAAATATAATTTGTAGATCACTTCTGATGCGTTTTTCTGATATTAGGAAAAAACGGCGCTCTACACGTTAAGTAGAACACAAGTGCATGATAAGTTCATGAATTAAGGTGGTACCACGGATGATATCCGTCCTTAAGTCATGAGCTTTTTTTTGTTAAATAGGAGGAAGAAAAATGGAATACAAAGAAACACTTTTAATGCCAAAAACTGATTTTCAAATGAAGGGTAACTTACCAGTTAACGAAGGATTACAAAGAGCAAAATGGGAAAAGCAAGATCTTTACAATAAAATTAGAGAAAAAAACAAAGGTAAAGAATTATTTGTTTTACATGATGGTCCACCATATGCCAATGGTAATATTCATTTAGGACATGCTTTAAACAAGATTTTAAAAGATTTTGTTAATCGTCACGCTTATATGAATGGTCGAGATGTTGTCTCAATCCCTGGTTGGGATTGCCATGGGTTACCAATTGAACAGGCAGTTACTAATAGTGGTATTGATCGTAAAACAATGAGCAAAGCTGAATTTAGATTAGTTTGTGAAGAATATGCAAAAAAACAAGTTACCATGCAAATGGAGCAATTCAAAGGTTTAAATCTGATTGGTGATTGGGATAATTATTATGCAACCTTACATAAAGAACAAATTGCTAAACAGATCGAAGTATTTGCAACTATGACGAAAAAAGGCTTAATCTATAAAGGTATGAAACCAGTTTATTGGTCACCTTCATCTGAATCAGCTTTAGCTGAAGCGGAAATTGAATATAAAGATCGTAAAGATCCTTCTGTATATGTTGCATTTCCAATAGAAGAAGGCAATGAGTTTGTTGAAAAAGGTGATCATTTAGTAATTTGGACAACGACTCCTTGGACCTTACCAGGAAACACAGCTATTGCTGTCGGTGAAAGTTTTGAGTACTCAAAAATTAAAGTAAAAGATAAAACATATATTTTAGCAACAGATCTTTTAGAGGATTTAAAAACTTTATTTGAATGGGAAGAGATTGAAACGTTAGCAGTTATTAAAGGTCTAAATTTGGCAGACGTAAAATATCACCATCCATTTATGGATAAGATTTATCCGGTAGTGCTTGGTGAAGAAGTAACTTTAGATGCAGGAACAGGTTTAGTTCATACAGCACCTTCTTATGGTGATGCCGATTTTCAATTGGGTAAAAAATACAATTTAGAAATGGTCTTTGGTGTAGATGATAATGGTGTTCTTAACAAAGAATCAGGACGATTTAATGGCTTGTTCTTTGAAGATGCTAACAAAGAAATTACTAAGCACTTAGATGAGAGCGGTTACCTATTAAAACTAGTCTTTATCAATCATAGCTATCCACATGATTGGCGCACTAAAAAACCGATTATCTTTAGAGCTACTTCACAATGGTTTTGTTCAATAGAACCAATTAGGAATGATATTTTAAATGCAATTGAAAACGAAATAAAATGGCACCCAGCTTGGGGGAAACAAAGATTATATAATATGATTGCTGATCGAGGAGATTGGTGTATTTCTCGCCAAAGAGTCTGGGGGGTTCCATTACCGATTTTTTATAATGAAGATGGATCAGAAATTCTTGATTACGATGTAATGATGCATGTATCAAACCTAATCAGATCTAAAGGACCTAATATTTGGTTTGAATGTGAAGCTAAAGATTTATTACCTGAAGGATATACAAACCCGGCCAGTCCAAATGGTAAATTTACCAAAGAAAGTGACATTATGGATGTTTGGTTTGATTCAGGGTCAACTCATACAGGCGTTTTAGTTGAAAGAGGATTACCATATCCTGCAGACCTATACCTAGAAGGTTCAGATCAATACCGTGGGTGGTTTAACTCTTCATTAATATGTGGTGTAGCAGTTCATGGAAAAGCTCCATATAAACAAATTGTGTCGCACGGTTTTACGCTTGATGGTGAAGGCTATAAAATGTCTAAAAGTTTAGGAAATGTTATAGAGCCACTAAAAGTTACAAGTGAAAAAGGCTCAGACATTTTAAGACTGTGGGTTTCGTCGATTGATTATACAGAAGATATGCCAATTAGTGATGAGCTATTAAAGCAAGTAGGAGAATCATACCGTAAAATCCGTAATACAGCTAAATTTATGCTAGGAAATCTCTTTGATTTTAATCCTAAAACAGATTTAATAGATTATCAAAATTTATTGCCATATGACAAGTATATGCTATCTAAATTAGATGAATATGTTAAAGACGTAAAAAAAGCTTATAATAACTATCATTATCAAGAAATCTATAAATTAACAAATAATTTTATTGTTTTTACTTTATCAGGATTCTATTTAGATTTTACAAAAGACATTTTATATATTGAAAAAGCGGATAGTAAAAAACGTCGTAGTGTTCAAACCGTTTTATATCGAATTATCAATGATTTAACGACACTTTTAGCACCAATTTTACCTTATACAACTGAAGAGATATATTCACATATTCCCGGTGATAAGAAAAAAAGTATTCATTTATGCGATATGCCAGAAGACCAGGATTATGAATTAAATGAAGAATTATGGAACAAGTTTTTCGAAGTCAAAGATGACGTTTATAAAGCTTTAGAAATTGCTAGAAATGATAAAATTATTGGTTCAAGTTTAGAAGCTAATGTTAAACTAAATCTAACTGATAAATATAAAATAGTTCAAGAAGAACTGGAAGAATATTTACACCAGTTATTAATTGTTTCAAAAATTGAATTTACAGAAGATAAATTAACTAAATATGATTATGTTAATGTTGATGTTGAAAAATCTAACGGACATAAATGCGCTAGATGTTGGAATTATGTTGATGCAGTAAATAATGATATTTGTCCGAGATGTGAAAATATCTTAAAATAAAAAGAAAACTTAAGTTTTCTTTTTTTATGATTTAGCTGGTGGTTTATTTAAATCTCGATTAACTAAATTATATGTATCTTCATAAGTAGAGAAAATATTTTCAATAATTTGATAACAAGGATGATCTTCGCTATAATAATCGGTTAATTCTAAATAAAATAATTCATGAAGTTCAGGATCTAAGAATAATAAGCTAACCTTTAATAAAGCCATATAAGTGATTAAATGGGCAACGTCTTGGTTAGTTTTTATCATATCTTCATTACCAGGTAAATGATGAATAGTGTGATTCATTAACTCGTGGCCAAAACTGCTTTTAATAGTACTTTCAAATTCTTCACTAACTGCATTGGCATAGTTATTTTTAATATCAGAATTAAAAGTATTAGGGACGTTATCAAAATTATTGCTTAAATAAATATTTTCAATATTTTGGTTGATAAAAGCAAGAAAATATTTAGCGTTTCTCAGAAAATTAGCAGTTTTATCATTAGTTGGCTCGTCAGCTATCTCATTAATAAAGCCTGATAGTCTTATCAAAGTTGAACTTTGAAAAAGATATTGCATATCATATAGATAATGATATGCTTTAGCGTTATCTTCATCTTGCAGATATGAGAAGATTGATTCACTCATATTATCAAAGAAAAATTCAGCATTATTTTGATAAAGAATTCGGAAAAGAGCGTTTGCAATACGGAAATTAATTAACTCATTACGATTCTGTTTAATAATGACATCAATAGCACTTCCAAAAGAACTCTCTATATTAAGGCTATTAAAAAAAGGCTCAGCTAAATCTAAATTTAATTCAAAAAAACCTAAAAGAGCTTTTTCTTCTTGAATTGCTGAAGTTAAGAGACTTAAAATTGATTGATACGGTTTAGTATCTTTTTCATGATCTTTCTCCATCCGAATTAGAATCTCATATAAATCAAAAATATGATTATTAATTTCATATAATTCTTTAATAAAAACTTTCGTATTAACTTGTAACATTTAAACCACCTGAATTTGTGGTTATTATATCATAATCAATAAAAAAAGTATCCTAAATATTAGGAATACTTTTTTATTATCTGCTATAGAACTCAACGATTAATGTTTCGTTAATATCAGCATGTAATTCGCTTCTTTCAGGATATCTAACATAAGTACCTGTCATTTTATTAGCATCAAATTCAACATAAGCAGGGCGCCCTAAAGTATTTTCTAAAGCTTGTTTCATTGCTGGATGATTTAATGATTTTTCTTTTATTGAAATAACAGAACCTGGTTTAACACTAAATGAAGGGATATCAACTGCAGAACCATCAACTAAAATATGTCCGTGGTTAACAATTTGTCTAGCTCCACGACGAGTCGCTGCTAGTCCCATACGATAAACAACATTATCTAATCTACTTTCAAGCATTTTTAAGAAGTTTTCACCACTTGGACCTTTTAATTTAGATGCTTTATCAAAAGTTCTTTTGAATTGTTTTTCAGTTAATCCATATGTGAATTTTAATTTTTGTTTTTCTTCTAACTGAATACCGTATTCACTTGATTTTTTTCTACGTCCTTGTCCGTGTTGCCCTGGAGCATATGGACGACGAGCTAAATCTTTACCATTTTCTAAAGTAGAAAAGCCAAGTCTTCTTGATTTTCTATAAGCTGGACCAGTATATCTTGCCATAATTTATTCTCCTTTCTTTCGTAAAAAGAGTTTGTTCAAATCTTAATTAGGGTGTTTATTAATCTTGTTTCCCTGTAGGCAGCCCTCAGTTACTAAAGTTTTTTTCAAATAAACACGTTAATTAAAAGTGCAGAACACTGCCTAAATACGCATTAGTATTATATAGTATATTCACTTAGTTTGTCAAATAAAACTGCCTGTTTAATTAGCTTTATCGATTTTTGTGTGAGCAAGTTCAGGATTACTTGTAATCAAATTCGATAAGTATCATCTCGATCTTAGTGAATTGTTGTCTTATCCGATTTATTTCTTCAATATCGTATTTTTAAAATATAAAAAATAATCAATATCAAGATTTGGTTTTTTTAAATTAATTATGGTACAATTATGACAGTAGGAGATTAGAATATGGATATTTCAAAAGTATTAAAAAAACATGGTCAAGAGCATTTACTTAAATATTATGATGAACTTGATATCGAAAAGCAAAATCATTTAATTAAACAAATTATGGATATTGATTTTGAAGAAATTGAAGAATTGTATCAACTAACCACTAAAAAAGAAAAAACTAAAAGTAGCAATATTAAACCATTACAAGGTGTGGAAACAATTGACCCAAAATGGCCAGCGGTTGGTATTGAACTTATTAAAAGAGGTAAATATGCTGTTGTAACAATGGCTGGTGGTCAAGGAACTAGGCTTGGTTTTGACGGACCTAAAGGGACTTATATCTTAGAATACGGGATTAATAAATCATTATTTGAAATACAATGTGATAAACTAAAAGAAATTTATAGTAATTATAAAACCTATGTTAATTGGTATATTATGACAAGTCATGATAATCATGAAGCAACCATTGAGTTTTTTGAAACCAATAATTATTTTAATTATCCAAAAGATAAAATCAAATTTTTTATGCAAGGTCTTTTACCAATGTTACATACTAATGGGAAAGTTATTATGGATGATAAACATAACATTAAACTAGGACCAAATGGTAGTGGTGGAGTATTTAAAGCGATGCTTGATAATGGGATCACTAAAAAACTAGAAAATGATGGTGTTGAGTACGTTTTTATTGGTGGAATCGATAATGTTTTATTACCGATTAGTGACCCAACTTTAATTGGTTATGCAAAAAAAGAAAAGTTTTTAGCAGCATCTTTATCAGTAGTTAAAGATTACCCAGAAGAAAAAGTCGGTATCTTTGCTCTAAAAGATAACAAGCCATGTATTTTAGAGTATATCCATATTAGTGAAGAAATGGCGCATCAAAGAGATGAAAAAGGTGAGTTAGTTTATAGTGATTTAAACCTACAAGCTTATGTTTTTAATATTGAAATTATTAAAGAATTACAAGATAAGCCTCTACCATATTCAGCAGCATTAAAAAAATCTGATTATTTAGATAGCCGTGGAAAATTAAAAGAAGCCAAAAAAGAGAATGCTTATAAATTTGAACTATTTCTATTCGATATTTTTCCATACATGGATAAGATTGGTTTAATTAGAGAAAAAAGATGCAACGCTTTTGCACCAGTTAAAAATAAAGATGGTGTTGATAGCCCAGAAACTGCAAGCAAATTATATAAAGATTATCACCAAAAATCAAAGATAAAACCATGTTGGAAAGTTTGTTTAGCACTATTAGTTGGAATTGGAATTGCCATATGGGGATTGGCACTTTATTTTAAAATGTTAGAAGTTGGTTCAAGCTGCGAAACGCCAACTTTAGCAATGTTTCCGATTGGCATAAAATTATTATTTTTATTATTAGTTTTACCAGTTGGTGTTATAGCTGAGATGGTAGCTCATCTTTTAAGCAAAAAGAAAAATGATATAAGAGAATATTACCGAGCTAAAATAATTTGGTTAATTCTGATTTTAGTTATCATCACGCCAATCATTATTTTTATCTTTGGAAGATTTGCTTTAATTTGGTGTTTTATTGCAATATTACCAATTTTATTATTAATAATTTATAATTCATATCGATTTATTAAGTACAAAAAATAAGGAAATAATTAATTGATAGACGCTTTCTTTTATGCTAAAATATAGATAATAGAAAGGGTCTTTTTGTATGTCAGAGTTAAAACCACATTTTGCAATTTCAAATTATGATGAAGCAAAGAGCCGAGATGGAGCCATAATTAAGGGCTCAACTTATCGCATTACTATTCTTAGTGATATTTTAATCAGACTTGAGTATAGTGATTCAGGAACCTTTGAAGATCGACCAACTGAGGTTATTAGAGCTCGTAATTTTGATATCCCAAAATATACTAAACAAGAAGACGAAAGCTTTCTAACGATTACAACTAATTATTTCAAATTAGAATATCATAAAGGAAAACCCTTTATTGGACCAAAGGGCTTTCCTGATCAATATTTAAAAATTCACTTAAATAATACCGATAAACGATGGTATTTTAACCACCCAGAAGCTAGGAATTTTAAAGGGACTTCAGTTAGTTTAGATGGAACAGAAGGTAAAGCTGGATATAATCGTGGTCTATACTCAACAGATGGCTTTGTTTCAATTGATGATGCGGAATCTTTAATCTTTAATATTGATGGTTCACTTGGAAAAAGAAGCGATCGAAGATTAGATACCTATGTCTTTTTTTACCGTAAAGACTTTGGTTTTTGTTTAAGAGATTATTTTAAATTAACTGGAAAACCAGCCTTATTACCAAGATATGCTTTAGGCAATTGGTGGAATAAAGATTATGCTTATACAACCGGTGAAATTGAGAACTTAGTTTGGGATTTTAAAAAAAATGGGGTACCTCTAGCAGTTTTCTTAATGGGAAGAAAATGGCGCTTATCATATGAAGGAACTTATAGTGGTTTTACTTTTAACTATGGTTTAATTCCTAATCCTAATGAGTTATTAAATATGCTTCATGAAAAGAAAATTAAAGTTGGTCTTAATATAGATCCGACTGGTGGGATTCATCCTGATGATTTAGGATATAGTAGATTTAAAGCCGCGGCTAATTTTACAAGTGATGGAATAATTCCTTTTAATCTTTTTAACAAACAAATGCTACAAGCTTATTTAGATGAACTAATAAAACCTTTAACCGATATTGGTGTTGATTTCTTTTGGCTTGATTATTATAATTCAAAAGACTTGGTAACACTTCGAGCTTTAAATCATTATCATTTTACTGATTATGAAGCAAATAAAAATAAAAGAGGGATGCTTCTATCACGTAATGGGATGAGCGCATCTCACCGTTATCCCGTTCTTTATTCAGGTTACACAAAAGTTAGTTGGAATAATTTAGATTTAATCCCTGAATATAATCTAACTGCATCAAATATTGGCTTAAGCTGGTGGAGTCATGATATTGGTGGCTTTAGCGAAGGTACAGAAGATGCTGAAATGTACATGAGATTCGTTCAATTAGGTGTTTATAGTCCTATTTTTAGATTATCTTCAGCTGAAAGTCGCTATTATAAAAGAGCTCCATGGTTATGGGATGCTCAAACTTTTGCAATTGTCAAAAACTATTTAAGGTTAAGGCATCGCTTAATTCCATATATTTATACTGAAGCTTATAAATACCATAAAACAGGGTTACCATTAATCCAACCATTATATTATAAATATCCAGAAATTTATGATGAACCAACCTATAAAAATGAATATTATTTTGGTTCTGAGTTATTTATCGCGCCAATTACAACTAAAAAAGAAGTCATTATGAACCGTGCTATTGCAAGAATTTTTATTCCAAACGGAGTCTGGTATGATTTTAAAACCGGAAAAAAATTCATGGGTGGTAAAAGATACGTATCATTTTTTAAAGATGAAGACTACCCGGTATTTGCTAAAAAAGGTTCAATTATTCCAATGGCAATTTTAGATGAAGAAGATTTGAATAATACAGCCCCACCAAAAGCTATGGAGATTCATGTTTTCCCTGGTCAATCGAATACTTATAAATTATATGAAGATGATGGTGTCAGTTCACAATTTGAAGAAGGGCAATACTTAATTACTGATATTGATTATAATTATCAAATGAATAACTTCACTGTGATTATCCGCCCAACTGAAGGTAAAAGTGGTATTATTCCTGCTCAAAGAAGTTATCGAATTAGATTTAGAAATACAAGACAAGCTAAAGATGTGACAATCTATTTAGGAGAAGATGCTTTAGAAGAAGTTACTTCTTATGTTGATGGTAATGACTTTGTTGTTGAGGTTCCAGAATTTTCAACTAATAAACAGATTTCAATTAGTTGTAAAGGGAAAGATATTGAAATTGAAGCCGAACGCATCATTAATGAAGATATTGATTCAATTATTTCTGATTTACAAATTAAAACTAGTCTAAAAGAAGAAATAGCCGGTATTTTCTTTAATGAAACTCTAGATGTTAAAGCAAAAAGAATTGCTATTCGTAAGTTAAGAAGAATTGGTCTACATTGGAAATATAAAAGAATGTTTATTAGACTACTTGAATATATGGGAGAATTTTAATATAATACTATCAAGCAGAAGAAAAAAGAGTAGTAATAAAGAAACTTTTTCAAGAGAGTTAGCATTAGGTGAAAGCTAATAAAAGAAACTTTATGAACTTGCTTTTGGATGTGTTAGGAGAAGTCCTTTAAAACTTTCAAGCACAAATTAAGGTGGTACCACGGTTTTTTTCGTCCTTTACGAAAGAACCGTGTTTTTTATTAGAAAGAGATGATGAGATGGAAAATTTACTGGTTTTTTCAATTACATTTACAACGGTGTTTTTAGTAATGCTTATTATGCATTTTAAAAGAAAGAAAAAAGGAGAGCTAACAAAAGCAAAAGAAATACTAATTTTAGAACATCGCTTTAAAGTAAATAAAAACAAATTACATCCAGAGAGATTAGGACTTATTTTTACATTATTTTATAGTTTGATTATTGCTATAACAGGAACGATTGCCAGTGATCTCGAATTTAGTTATGCATGGCGATTGTTAATTGCTTTAGCAATAATGATGATTTTAATGTATTTAGCATTTGCGTTCACCGCAATGTATTTAAATAGGAAAGAGGTAAAAAAATGAATGATTTTAAAAAAATAGAAACCAAATGGCAAAACAAATGGGTTAAAGAAGGAACCTTTAATGCTAAGGATAATACTGAAAAAGAAAAATACTATATTCTTGTAGAATTCCCTTATCCTTCAGGAACTGGGTTACATATTGGGCACCCAAGACCATATACAGCATTAGATGCGGTTGCAAGAATGAGAAGAATGCAAGGCTATAATGTACTTTTTCCCATGGGATGGGATGCTTTTGGAGCACCAGCTGAGCAATATGCCATCAAAAATAAAATTCATCCAAAAGAAGCGGTAGAAGAAAATATTAAAACATTTAGAAGGCAACTTCAAGAATTAGGTTTATCTTTTGACTGGGCAAGAGAATTCTCAACAACCGATCCAGAATATTATAAATGGACACAGTGGCAATTTTTAAAATTCTTTGAACATGGCTTAGCATATAAAGCAGCTAAAGATATTAATTGGTGTCCGACATGTAAAACAGGTCTTTCAAATGAAGATGCAGCTGGCGGAGTATGCGAACGATGCGGTGAAGAAGTAACTCAAAAAGAAAAAGATCAATGGATTCTTAAAATGAGTGAGTACTCAGAAGATTTAATTGAAGGCTTAGTAAATACGGAATTCCAAGAAAAAATTAAAACAGCGCAAATTAATTGGATTGGCCGATCAACTGGTGCAGATGTTGATTTTAAAGTTAAATGTGGAAATCAAGATGTTGATAACTTAACAGTTTTTACAACTAGACCAGATACTTTATTTGGCGTGACCTTTATGGTTGTTGCACCAGAACATCCCATAATTGATAATCATCAAGATAAAATCAAAAATATGAGCGATGTTTTAGACTATCGTCATCAAACAAATAAGAAAACTGAATTTGAACGCACCCAAATCAATAAAGATAAAACAGGAATTAAAATTGAAGGTTTGGTAGCAATTAATCCGGTTAACAACGAAGAAATTCCAATTTATATATCAGATTACGTCATGATGAATTATGGAACTGGAGCAATTATGGCAGTACCAGCTCATGATCAGAGAGACTTTGAATTTGCAGATAAATATAATATACCGATTAAACAAGTTATAGCGCCTTCATATATTGGCGAAGAAAATCCTCCGAAAGAGGGAGTTCAAAATACTGAGAGAACGGTTATCTTTGTTCTTATTACAAACAAAGATAAATCTAAATATCTAGTTTTAGATTGGATTAAAGAAGGTTGGAAAGCCTTTGTTGCAGGCGGTGTTGAAGATAATGAAACAATAGAAGAAGCAGCATTAAGAGAAGCAATTGAAGAAAGTGGTTATAAAAATATTGTTATTGAAAATGTTTCCAGATTTATTTATAAAGATAAATTTTATGCATCTCATAAAAATGTTAACCGTGATATTGTAGCTCACATTGCCTATGCTCATATCTTAGACGAAGAAAAAACCGATGCAATATCTGAGGAAAATAATCAACATAAAGTTTTATGGATTGAAAAAAAAGAAGTTATAAATTACATTAATAAACCAGTAAAAGAATGTGTTCAGTGGTTCTTCGAAAAAGAACAAGCTTGGACTTTAGATGGTGAAATAATTAATTCAGAATTCTTAAATGGTTTAAATCAAGAAGAAGCAATTAATAAAGCAATAAATTGGCTTGAAGAACAAAAATGTGGGAATAAAAAAGTTAATTACAAACTTCAAGATTGGGTTTTCTCAAGACAAAGATTCTGGGGGGAACCAATACCTTTAGTGCATTGCGAAAAATGTAACTGGGTTCCAGTTCCTGAAAATGAATTACCAGTCTTACTTCCTGATGTCACAGAATATGAACCAACTGATGATGGTGAAAGTCCACTAGCTAAAATAACGGATTGGGTAAATACTACTTGTCCAAAATGTGGTGGACCAGCTAAAAGGGAAACTGACACTATGCCAAATTGGGCTGGATCATCTTGGTATTGGTTAAGATATATGGATCCAGCAAATACCAAAGAATTTGCTAGTATGAATACTTTAAAATACTGGGGACAGGTTGATTGGTATAATGGCGGTATGGAACATGCAACCAGACATTTACTTTATGCTCGATTCTGGAACCAATTCTTATATAATATTGGCTTAGTGCCATATAAAGAACCATTTAAAACTAGAGTTGCTCAAGGCATGATTTTAGGCTCTGATGGAGAAAAAATCAGTAAATCCAAAAATAATGGAGCAAGCCCTGATGAAATAACTGCCACTTTCGGAGCGGATGCTCTTAGAACATATCTGTTATTTATTGGTGATTATGAAAAAGATGCTGTCTGGAACGATGATGGCCCTAAAAATGTTAAAAGATTCTTAGATCGAGCTTCAAGATTAATCGATAAAGTAAATGATAAAAACGAATACACAAATGAACTTATTGTTAATAAAACTATCAAAAAAGTAACTTATGATATGGAAAACATGAAATATAACACAGCAGTTTCTTCTTTAATGATTATGTTGAACGAATTAGAAAAACAAGAAGAAGTTACTAAAGCTGATTATAGTGTTTTCTTACAACTACTTAACCCAATTGCCCCTCATATAACTGAAGAGTTAAATGAAAAAATCGGTAATAAACCAATATCAGAAATGAATTGGCCAATTCATGATGAAGCAAAAATAGTAGAAGATTTAATTACAATTGGTGTTCAAGTAAATGGTAAACTACGAGGTAGTATTGAAGTGAGTAATGACATGAATGAAGAAGAAGTCAAAGAAAAAGCTCAAAAAGAAGAGAATGTTAAAAAACATCTTGAAGAAAAAGAAATTAAAAAAATTATTTATATTAACAAAAAAATAGTTAGTATTGTAACTAATTAAAAAAGATAGACTAAAATCTATCTTTTTATATTCGACCAAATTTGAATCCTGAATTTTTATATTCTGGGAAATGATGTTCAAGTAATGCTAATGTTTGATTGCATTTGTTAAATTGTAATACTTCTGGAAAAGGTATTTGATTTGGCTCTAAGTCACTAATTATAAGACTAATATAAGTTTGAGCATCTTCAGTCAATTGATCAAGAACAATAAATTCGACACCTTTCATTGATGTTTGTTGATAACTAATTCGCCATAATTGATTAGCTGCAATTTTAAAAAGAGTTTCTTTATCTTCCCCAAAAATAGCAAAGATATCCTCATTTTTAGTGACAACTGGTAGTAATCCAAATCCTTTTATAATATTCTCTAAATCTTTCATCTAATAACCTCCAATAAAATTAATGAATATTATAACAGAAATTAATAAGAAAGCAATAGAATTGACTTCTATATAACTAAATTGGTATGATAAAGATATATAGTAAAGGTAGAGGAGATATTATATGACTCATTATGAAATAATTGAAGAAAAAGAAAGAAGAGCTAAAAAAAGAATTGTTATCTTAGGTCTATTAATTATAACAATTGTTGCAATAACTGGAGCATATGCCTTCTTTACGGCAGTGTTTACAGGAGTAGAAGAAGATACAACAATCACGATTGGAGCTGGAAGATTAGGTCTACACATGGATGGTGGGAATACCATCAATATGCAAAATATTTATCCAAGAGCAGAGGCTTGGGAAACAAAAAGATTTACAATAACCGGAAACAACAATTCAGCTTTAGAAATGGAATATGAACTAAGCCTAATAGTAACAGAAAATACATTTAGTAATAATGCATTAACCTATACACTAGAGAGCCAAAATACAACAAATGATGGAACCCCAATGCCGTCAATAACTTCACAAAGAGGAATCCCAACTGGAGCAGGAGTGCACTCGTTAGGTCAAGGGATTTTCAATGAACCAGGCAATGAGATGGTACATACATATTATTTGACCTTCTTTTTTCCAAGTAGAGGTGTCGCCCAAAACGAAGATCAAGGAGCAACATTTAGAGCACATGTGGGAGTTGCTGATGCAACTAACCAACCGGCGCAAGACCCCTTTATAATGTTTGAAGTTGACGAAGAGCGAAATTATACATTAAACCATAATATTCCTGGATTAACATATACCGTAGAAGATAATGATGAATATATTCTTAATGGTATGTTATTAACTATCAATACTGATATTGATAACGAGACATTTGATGAAATCTTTTTTGTATCAACACCCTCAATATGGACTTTTTGGATTCTTAATGATACAAATGAATTCCAAATTATATTGTTTGAAATGATGGGCATGTAATTTAATATTTTGATAATAAAAAACACTAATTTACTCCATATATTTGTGGAGTTTTTTTGATTTTGTGATATAATAAATATAATAGGAAAGGGGCTTTAATCATGTTTGCCAAAGTATTAAATATGTTTGAAAAAAAAGAAGAACCAGAACCAACATCAATACCAGATATGATTGATGAGATTCCGCCTGTGGATAATATCACTTCGGGACCAGACTTAATGGCATCAGATCCTTTTATGATGCCAAGCAGAGGACCGAAAGTAGATTTAATGGCAGATGATCCAGCATATAAAAGACCAGCTAATGAAGCTCCGCAAAGAGTTAATCAGTATGTAGAACAACCTGGTTTAGAAAAACAGTTAGCAGCAAAACCAATGATGATGGAACCTCAGCAAGTAGCCGAAATAACAACAGCAACTCAAATGGGGGCATTAGATGCTTTTTCAATGGCAGCACCAATGCCTAATGTAGTATCTCAAGCGCCACATACACAACCAACTAAATCAGATATTGAAATGTTAGATATAACAGCTGAAATTAATCTAGAGAGTACTCAAAAAATTTGTTCATGTGGGACTCCAAATGATCCTTTAGCTAAATTCTGTGTCTCATGCGGTAAAACATATGAATAAAAATAAATCAAGTTAATTACTCTAAATATTTTAAAAGAAAGATATGATTTTCATATCTTTTTCTTTTAGTTAAAGACTTTAATAATAGTTATAAAAAAGAGTGAAATAAATGACAATTTACGACAAACAAACATTCTTTTTTAGAAAAAAATTAAAACTTTATTGACATGCGTATTAAGTACGCATTATACTGATGGTACAGGTGATAAAATGGAAGTATATAATCCTCTATATAAAAACCAAGGCATTCATGTTATTTTATCGTTGTTCACTGTAGAAAAGGGGATAACAAAGGTTTTACTAATCAAAAGAAAGAATCAACCATTTCAAGATTTTTGGGCTTTAGTAGGTGGAGCATTATATAATAATGAAGACTTAGAATTGGGAATGATTAGAGAAATTAAAGAAAAAACGGGAATTGAAAACATTGATATTCATTTTTCAAGTATTTTTGGCAAAGTTGATCGTTCGCCAGTTATGAGAATGGTTGCTATTACTTATGTTGGCGTGATTGACAACAGTAAAATATCTTTATTAAAAGAATCATTACATACTTCAAATGCGGATTGGTTTCCTTTAGAAGAAATACCTGATTTAGCATTTGATCATAAAGAGATATTGTTAGAAGGTTTAGAGACATTAAGAGAAAAAATTCTGACAACTGACATTCTAAAAGGTTTATTTCCTAAAGGTTTTACTTTACCAGAATTGCAAAAAACTTATGAATCGATTTTCGATAATAAAATTGATCGCCGTAACTTTCGTAAAAGAATTCTGAAGATGAACTTATTAGTTGATACTAATAAAACTGTTCAATTCAAAGGTAATAAACCAGCAAAAATATATAAATTTAAACAAAATCGAAAATCAAAAAAACTATTCTAATAATTGATTTATTTGAAAGAGGTGATAGTAATTCAAAAACAAATAAAAAAAGAAGACAAGTAGTCATCCAGCAAGATTAGCTACTTATCTTATAGTGAACCACTTGAACCAGTAGTCCTTTTTAATTATATAAGAAAAGTGCTCTGTTTTCAAGTTTGATAAAAATAGAAAGAAGAGGAAAATGGAAGCATTAAATTTAACCAAAGAAATCGAAAGAAAGTTTTTAGTAAAGACTGTACCTAATTTATTAAAAGTAAAGCAAGAATATATTATTCAGGGATATTTAAATGATGAACCAGAAATCAGAATTAGAAAAAAATCTAATACTTATTATTTAACTCAAAAAGGAAAAGGCGATATTGTAAGAAGCGAAGAAGAAACTGAAATCAATCAAAAAGTTTTAACAATTCTTCTTAATCTGTTAAAAGGAAATGTTATTGAGAAAACTAGATATCAAATCCCACTCGAAAGCAATCTTCTAGCAGAATTAGATATTTATCATGGAATTTTAAAAGGATTACTAACTGTTGAAGTTGAATTTAAAAATCTTAAAGAAGCAAAAACTTTCCAAGTTCCAAAATGGTTTGGTAAAGAAGTAACTAAAGATCAAAGATACCGAAATCAGAACCTAGCAAGATGTAAGGATATCCAAATGCTAAAATGGAGTTCATAATGATTAAAGTTATTACTGGGCCAATGTTTAGTGCTAAATCTGACTGGTTATTTGAAGAATATGAATCAAGATTCTTTACTGATAAGATTATGGCCTTTAAGCCAGGAATTGATACAAGAGATAGTGGAGTAATTAAAACTAGAGGAAAAAACAAAGGTGGAATACAGATGATATCTCGAGAAATACCTGCTATAATTATATCTGAAATCGAGGAAATTAAAGACCATATCTTAAAAAGATTAAATGATGGTTTTGATGTATCAACAATTTTAATTGATGAAGGAAATTTCTTAAAAGGAGATATTACTTTATTACAAAGGTTATCAATCATCGGTGAAATTGATATTATAATTGCTGGCTTAAATAAAGACCGCTTTCAAAAACCGTTTGGTTTAATGCCCGATTTAATGGCAATAGCTGATGAAATTGTCTTACTAACAGCATCTTGTAATGTTTGTAATCGACCAGCTAATAATACGATAATGTTAGGTGATGATAACTCTAATAACCAGGTCTTAATTGGTGATAAACAAAATGGCTTTATTGCTATGTGTGAAAGATGCTTAAGAAAGAAAAAAACCTCTGAAGAAGGTTTATTAAAGGATGCAAGTATGAATAGTAATTTATCATTATTATTAAAGTAATTTATATAGGAGGCATTATGAAAGGTAAACTAATTGTTATTGAAGGAACTGATTGCTCTGGTAAAGAAACTCAGACAAATTTACTAATTGAAAAGCTAAGGAAAGAAAATCATAAGTTATTCAAGTATTATTATCCGAATTATGAAGATCCGACTGGGCGAATAGTTGGTGGTCCTTACTTAGGAAAACAGCATATTTGTGAAGGATTTTTTCCTGAAGGAGCAGCTAATGTTGATCCTAAAGTAGCGACTCTTTATTATGCAGCTGATTTTAAATATTCAGCTCCTTTATTAGAAGATAACTTAGCAATTGGGAATCATGTTATTTTAGATCGTTATTGCTTTTCTTCCTTTGCTCATCAAGGTGGTAAAATTGCCAATAAAGCAAGACGTAAAACTAACTATGAATGGCTAGATAATCTCTTTTTTGAGTTCTTATCACTAAGGAGACCAGATTTAGTTGTTCTTTTACATATGCCATATGAATATGCTCTAAAATTAAAAGCAGACCGTTTAGAATTACCAGATCAACATGAGAGTGAGGAAAAGCATTTAAAAGATGCAGAAAAAGCCTATTTAGAATTAGCTGAAATGTATGGCTTTAAAGTTATTAAATGTGCGGAAAAAGGTAAAATAAAAACAATTGAAGAAATTCATCGCGAAGTTAAAGAACACGTTTTACAAATAATTGTCAAGTAGTGTAAATTTATTCTTGACTTTCTCGCTTTTAGTAGCCTTTTTCGATATAATACAAGATGTAGCCAAAGGCTTTCTTCTTTCGAAAAAGCGACATATTTTTGACTGATTAACAGTTATCCTTATCATAAGGAGGAACTGATGAAAGTCAAAATATTTGATGAATCACATGAAAAAGATTTAGAGAAATCGCTTAATAGTTTTTTAACTAATGTGCAAAAATTACAAGACATTAAATATCATGTGGCAATTGCAATGAATGGAGAAGAACAAATATATTGTTTTACTGCAATGGTTATATATAGAGATTAGTGAGTGACTAACAATGAAAAAAAACAGTTTTGTAGAAGGTACGTTTATTGCGACCGCATCCATAGTATTAGTAAAAATATTAGGGATGCTTTATGTTGTACCTTTTTATATTATTGTTGGCATGCAAGGTGGGGCACTTTATAGTTATGCGTATAATATATATTTGATATTTTTAGGAATCTCAACAGCGGGAATTCCCGCTGCAATTAGTAAAATTATTAGTGAATATAACACAATGGGAATGTATGAAGCCAAGACAAGAGCATATAAACTAGGCAAAAAGTTTATTATGATTTTTTCATTTGTGGCTTTTTTAATTGTCTTTGTTTTTGCTGAAGCATTAGCAACCCTCATCTTAGGTGATTTAACTGGTGGAAATACGATTCAAGATACAGCTTTTGTTATTAGATGTGTCTCATTAGCTATTTTAGTTATTCCACATTTAAGTATGATGCGTGGATATTTACAAGGTCATAACTATATTACTCCTAGTGCTAATGCCAATTTAATTGAGCAAGTGATTCGTATTGCAATAATTTTAGCAGGTTCTTACTTTGTTTATAACGTTCTTTCTGGGACCTTAACTCATGCAGTTGGGGTTGCCGTGGGTGGTGCTTTCTTTGCTGGATTAGGAGCTTATTGGTATCTACACCGTAGTATTAGTAAAAATAAAAAAGCGCTTCATTTAGATAAAGAGTTAAAAAAAGACCCGATCACTAACAAAGAAATTTTAAAAAAAATCGGCGTTTATGCACTTCCTTTTATTATTATTAATGTTGTCACAAGTGTTTATAACTTTACTGATATGGTCATGGTTATCAGAACTCTTGATCATTTAGGTTATTCAGCCAGAGATGTTGAGTTTGTCGCGAGTGTTATTTCAACTTGGGGAGCTAAGCTATGTGTAATAGTTAACTCAATTGGTATTGGAATGACCATGACTTTAATTCCAAGAATTGTTGAGGCATATGCTACAAAAAATTGGGATGATTTAAATGAAAAAATTAATAAGTCACTACAAATTATTTTCTTTGTTTCATTACCATTAACTCTAGGTTTATCAATATTAGCTACACCAGTTTGGACGGTTTTCTATAATGTTATTGCTCGTGGAGGAGATATTCTTGGTATTATGATTTTTAATGCCTTAATTGGTAATGTTTATATGATTGTTATTACAATTCTCCAAGGTCTTAATAAATACTCGGTAATCTACCGTTCAAGTATTTTTGGCTTTCTATTTAAAGTTATTTTAAATGTACCGATGATGATTATTTTTGATCGCTTAGGAATAGGAGCTTATTATGGTGCTATTTTTGCAACAACATTAAGTTTTAGTATTTCAATTTATATTGGGCTTAGTGCGATTAGGAAAGAACATAATTTACGTTACCGAGATACAGGGATACAAATCTTGAAGATGGCAATTCCAGCAGTTTTAATGGTTGTTTCGCTTTATTATTTAAATGCGGTATTACCATTTAATGTCTTTAGTCGAACGCAAGCCTTACAATTAATTATTATTAATTCAATTGTTGGTGGTTTGATTTATATCATTGTCAGTTTTAAATTGAGATTGCCACAACACATTTTCGGTACTGATGAATTAAATAATATTCTAAAAAAACTTACCTTTGGTAAGTTTGGGGGTTAGACCATATACATTGAATGATTAGAATGACCATCGTGTTCTGTAAAAGGAGTATGACCATCATTCTCTAGTTTACTGATTCTGGTTTCTAATCGATTAATGGCTCTTTCTAATTTAGATATTCTTGAATCAATATCGGTTGGCATTGGCATGTTATGATGTCCTTCATTTCCAGGATGATGAGCGCCACTGTGATGCACCGAATGATGTGCAAGATGCCCAGAACTGTGATGTATCGAGTGATGACCACCACCTGGCATCATCATGTTAGGAGTCCCACCAGGATTATTAAAACCATATTCAGAAAAAAAAGCATTGCGATCTTTTTTCATATTTTCACCTCTAGGTTATTATATGTATTAAAAATCAAATGTTTAATTAAAGGAGTTACTATGCGTTTAAGAAATGTTAAAAATGCTAAAGAAATCGTTGAAAGTCATCCATTAGTTGTTACAGAAGTTACTAATCAAACTTTCTTGAATACAAATCCAGTTCATTTAGAAATTGGTATGGGCAAAGGGGATTTTATTATTAATATGAGTAAGAAATATCCCGACATTAATTTTGTTGCTATTGAAAAATATGAATCAGTCTTAGTCAGGGCTTTAGAAAAAATTGAAGAAGCAGATAATCTTCGTTTTATTTGTATGGATGCCAAAGATATTATTGATATTTTTAAAGTGAAAATAGCCGCTTTATATTTGAATTTTTCAGATCCATGGCCAAAAAAACGACATGTTAAAAGAAGATTAACTCATAAAGTCTTTCTTGATAATTATGAAAAACTTTTTAATCAAGAAATAAATCTTTACTTAAAAACTGATAATAAGGCTTTATTTGCTTATTCATTAGTTTCATTAAGTGAAAATAATTATTTATTAAAAGATGTTTCATTAGATTTGAAAAATAGTGATATCCCCAATGTTGAAACAGAATATGAACGAAAATTCTCTAATAAGGGCGAAACAATTAATTATTTACACGCAACAAAAAAACTGTAAATTTCAAAACTTTCCAAAAAATGTGATATTTGTTATAATAAAAGAAGGAGAAATGAAGATGAAAAAGATTTTAATATTGTTATTATTTATTATCTTTCCAACTGGTTGCCTTAATGTGCAAAATTCTAGCGTGGATGAAATTATCTATGAAGTTCAAAATAGCTCTTTAGCATTATCTAATCAAATAAGAGCTGGATATCGATATTACCTACCATTAGGAATGAATGTCTTAGAAGTAAATGCACATAATGAGGTTATTACTGCTAGAGGCTTTAGATTTTTTCTATATGTTGATTTTGTTAGTTATTATAACAATACACCTTTTCAGTATCAAATAAGTGAAAATTCTTATATTAGTAAAGATATTACTTTTAATGGTAAACCTGGTTATTTAGAAGTAAATGTAAAGAATGACAAATATTTAATAGAAATTATGTTTAACTATGCTAAAATAGAAGTGATAGTAGATAGAGACTTTTTAAATGAGGCCATTGCCAAATCTTTAATTATTTTATCTACAATTAGATTTAATGACGAGATAGTCAGTAATATGGTCGGAAGCAATCCGCTTAGTTTTGGTGAAGAAGAGGTAAATATCTTTGATACCAATAGAGGAGAAAGTAATTTCCTTGAGTATGTTGCCGAATATGATCATTACGAAGATAGAAATATCCACGACCCAGATCGTATAAATTAAAGGAGCGAGTTTGACATGGGAGTATTCAAAAAACTAAAAGATGTTTTATTTGATGATGTTGAAGAAGAAGTTGAAGAAACAGAAATCGAAATTGAATCAGAAGCAACTAGAGAAATAAGGCAGAAATTTGAAAAGCAAGTTGAAAAAAAGCCTGAACCAGAATCGAAACCTAAAATAAAACAAGAAATAAATACCATTACTGAAATAAAAATACCTAAAGACGATATTCCAGAAAGAGAATTAGTCAAATCAGAGTCAACTTTTAATTTTCCAATGGAAGTTGAAGAAGAATTAGCTCCACCAAGAAGAAGTCGAATTATCGAAGATGAATATGACTCACCTTCAAGAAAAAGAGTTGCAGATTATTCTTCAGCAGTTTATGATAACTTAAAAAAAGAACCAAAAGAAGTGAAAAAACAATTTAAACCAACACCGATTATTTCACCAGTTTATGGTATTTTAGATCATAATTATAGTAAAGACGATGTGATTATTAAAACTGACATTGGAGTTAAAGGACCAGATTTAGATGCGGTTCGTAAAAAAGCCTACGGGATTGAATTAGCTGATGAACCAAAAGAAGCAGAATTACCAAATCTAAAAATGGAAGAAGAAATAATTGAGCCAATAGAAGAATTAGAAGTAATTCCTGAAAAAGCCGAAGAATTAACTGATATTACAACTCTAATTCAAGAAGTTCCTGTATCAGAACCAGAGCCTGAGGCAAAAGAAGATGTTCCATTAGAAGATACCTTGGAAACAGATTTATTTAAATTAATTGATTCAATGTATGAAGATAAAGAAGAGGAGGATGAAGAATGATAGAAGCCCTAACAACAGTATTGCCAATTGTTATTTACTTATTATTAATTGTTTTCTTAATCGTTGTAATAGTTTTAGGAATAAAGATTATAATAACAGTAGATATGATTAATAATATTATTCAAGATGTTCAACAAAAGATTTCAGCATTAGATAGTGTTTTTAGAACTCTAGGAAATGCAGCTGATAAAATCAGTGGTATTGGTTCTAAGATTGTTGACTCAGCAATTAATATGGTCAATAAATTTATTGGTGGAAAAAGAAAGGATGAAGATGATTATGTCTAGAAGAGGTAGTGGATTACTAGCTGGTATTTTAGTCGGAGTTGGCTTAGGAGTTTTATTTGCACCTAAAAAAGGTTCTGAAACTAGAGCTGAGCTAAAAGCCAAATGTAATGAACTTTATGAAAAACTAAAAGAAGTAGAGTTTTCTGATGTTAAAGTTGGAATTGAGAATAAACTAGCAGCATTACAAGCTGAATTAAAAACCTTAGATGGTGAAAAAATGGGTGCTATTTGCCGCCAGCAAGCAGCTAAAATAAAAGATAAAGCTGAAGATTTATATGAACTGGCTGTAGAAAAAGGAGTTCCAGCTCTACAAAAAACTGCAGACGATATTCGTAAAAAATCAGCTGAATTATTGCACGCAGCAGCTGATAAAGTAGATTGTCCAGAAGAAGCAGCGAAAACTAAAAAAAGAAGTAAGAAAAAAGCATAAAACGATTTATATCGTTTTTTTAATTCATAAAAGTCAAATTAATGATATTTGACTTAAGTACTTGCATATGATATATTGTTTTTGTTGACGTTGAATGGCTTTACGACCCAGGAGTTAAAACGAACTCTTCGCGATAAGAAGAAAAGAGCATGTAAATCATGAATTAAGGTGGTACCGCGGGGTTTTACTCGTCCTTTAGTTCATGATTTTTTTAATGGAAGGAGGAGAAATAATGCAATTAAAAATTAGAGAAGCTAATCTTGAAGATTTAAAACAAATAAATGAAATTGCTAAACAAGTTCAAGATTTACATGTTATTTTAAGACCAGATCAGTTTTGTTCTAGAGAAATTATTATCTCCGAGGAGCGCTTTCATGAAGTTTTAAAAGATAGCGTTATTTTTATCGGAGAAATTAATGGCCAAATTAATGCTTACGCAATTTGTTTGATAAAACCAAATACCAATCCCATGAAAGTAGATAAAACGACTCTTTTTATTGATTCAATAGGGGTTAGAGAAAATATTAAACATTCAGGTTTGGGCAAACAATTAATGAATCACATTATTAATTACGCTAAAGAACATAATTGCCAGCGCATTGAATTAGGTGTTATAACTGAAAATAAAAATGCAATTGGTTTTTATGAACATTTAGGAATGAAAGAACAATCTAAAAAAATGGAATTAGATATATAAAGGAAGAGGAGATTAAAATGAAATTATATGATGATTTAGTATGGCGAGGACTGATTAAAGATATTTCCAGTCCGGATTTAGAACAAAAGTTAAACGAAGAACAGATTACTTTTTATATTGGTACTGATCCAACTGCAGATTCACTACATGTTGGTCATTTAGCATCTTTTATAACTGCAAGAAGATTAAAAGATGCCGGGCACAACTTTATACTATTAGTGGGTGGAGCAACAGGAAGAATTGGAGATCCAAGACCAACAGCTGAGAGACAAATTATTCCTGATGATGTTTTTGAACATAATTTAAAATCATTAAAAGAACAAGTAACTATTTTTGGTTGTAATGAAGTTGTAGATAACTATGATTGGAGTAAAGACATTAATTTTATTGATTTTTTAAGAGATTATGGTAAATTTTTCCCAGTCAATTATATGCTTGATAAAGATACGGTTAGAAGAAGGTTAGAAACAGGTATTACTTATACGGAATTTTCTTATATGATTATGCAAGCTCTTGATTTCTTATGGTTATACGAAAACAAGGGATGTATTCTTCAAACTGCCGGGTCAGATCAATGGGGGAATATAACAGCTGGAATTGATTTAATCCGTCGTAAAGCAGGAGCACAAGCATATGGTTTCTGTATGCCACTAATTACTGATGAACAAGGTAATAAAATTGGCAAATCAGAAGGAAATGCAGTATGGATTGATAAAAATAAAACATCTTCATACGATTTATATCAATATTTTGTTAAAACCCCAGATTCATTAGTTATTGATTACTTAAAATACTATACTTTTTTAAGTCATGAAGAAATTGAAGACTATGCAGTAAAAGTTAAAACTGAACCAGAAAAAAGAGAAGCTGGAAAAAGACTTGGTTATGAAGTTGTAAAATTTTTACATGGAGAAGAAGCAGCGATAGAATCCGCTGAAACAGCTGAAAAAGTTTTTAGGGGAGAAGCTAGCGACAATATGCCAACAGTTGAAATAACTAACGATTCTAATATTTTAAGTATTTTAGTGAATGCTGAACTTGCTACATCTAAATCAGAAGCAAGAAGGTTAGTTGAACAAGGTGGGATTTCAATTGATAAAGAAAAAATAATTGATCCCAATCAAGAAATTTTCAAAAACGAGTTTATTTTACAAAAAGGTAAGAAAATAATTGTTAAAATAATTATAAAATAAGAAAGGATTATTTATGAGTAAAGTATATTATAAAAAATGCGAATTAAATGATGAAGTAAATGATGTCGTTTATGATTTAATGACTAAAATCATAGAAGAAAATAAAGTTGTTTTACCAAAAAAGGTACCAATGAAAGTTCATTTCGGTGAAGAAGGAAATGTAACCTTTATTAAGCCAAAATATTATGAAGGAATTAAAAAGTATTTAAAAGAACAAGAAATTGAAAGCTGTTATATCGAAACGAACGTCCTTTATAAATCAGACCGTTCATTTGAAAAAACACATATCGAACTTGCAAAAAGACATGGCTTTGATGATTTAGAAATTGTTATTGCTGATGGTGATGATAAACATCCATATAATGAAGTTGAAGTTAATTTAAAAAACTTTAAAACTTGTAAAATAGGGACAAAATATGCAGATTATGATAGTTATATTGTAATTTCTCACTTTAAAGGTCATGGATTAGCTGGATTCGGTGGTGCAATTAAACAACTAGGAATGGGATTTGCTGCTCGTGGTGGCAAACTTGTTCAACACTCGGATTCTGTACCAATTATTAATCAAGACGGTTGTATTGTTTGTGGAGCATGTCTTCAAAAATGTCCGGTGGATGCAATTAAATTAGAACCTAAAGCAGAGATTGATGAAAATATTTGTGTTGGTTGTGCAGCATGCACATTAGCTTGTCCAGTAAATGTTATTTCCAATTCATGGAGTGGTAGTAATTTCTTAGAAAAATTAGCAGAGTATGCATATGCAGCAAGTAAGGATAAACAAATGCTTCATGTCGTATATGCTTTCAACATTACAAAAGACTGTGATTGTGTTGGTGATGAAATGCATCCGGTTGCTAAAGATATTGGTATTTTTGTTTCGTTAGACCCAGTAGCAGTTGATAAAGCAATTCTTGACATGGTAAATAAAGAAAAAGAACTCTTTTCCCAAGGTTACAAAACTTTAGACTACGCAGAAGAAATTGGCCTAGGGAAAACCGATTATGAACTAGTTGAAATTTAAAGGATTATATGTAAAGAGCATATAATTCTTTTTTATACTTTTAATCCAACATGCTATAATTTATAATAGGAGATGGTTAATTTGAAATGTGATAGATGCAATAAAGAAATACCAGAAAAAATGAATTATTGTCCTTCATGCAAAGTTGCGTACAACATGGGACATTCAAGTTATAATGGAAAAAAGAAATCAAAAATGAAAATATTCGTCAATATTCTTTTATTCTTAATGTTTATTGGAATTGGGTATGCAATTTATATATTTGTAACAACAGCTGAAAGAGAATATCAAGGTGATAACAATTATCCTGGAAATAACAATCAAGAAAACAATAACAACCAAGATGGGGAAGAGGGAATAACTTTAAATCAAATCGCCAATCGTGTTAATGTTTTACTTGAAGGAATGCAAAATGAAGGCCATGAAGCAGCGGATAATGTTTTTTGGAGCTTAGATAGCTTTAATGTAAATGTAAATAATAATGAATTAATTATTGAACTAATTGGTTATACATACTTTGGCGAAGTTGCAATACCGTTTCAAAAAGCAGAAACTTTTATTAGTGAAAACAAAGTCTTATCAATCCAGTTACCTTTTATTGAATCTGAGGAATTAACAAATGAAGATAAAGCCCAATTAATATTTCACAATTTAATATATGATGTTGGAGTTATCATTGGTCAATTAAATGGGTTATCTGATATAGAAATGAGGATTGCACTTTTGAGTGGTGATCTTACATTTGAAAGAAATGGTATTGAATTTATTTTAGATGGGGATACATTTCATTTCAGAGCTGATTTAGCTAGAGAAATAACTATTAATTAACAAAAAAAGTATATAAGCTTATGATTTCATATCACTTATATACTTTTTTAATGCTCTTGCATTTGGTCCAAAGATAATCTTTAATTGATTATCTATTTCAACAATACCTTTAGCACCTAATTTTTGGATAGCTTCTTTATCTACTATCGAAACATCTCTTAAAGTAACTTTAAACCTGGACATATTGACTTCTGTATCAATAATGTTGTCTTTGCCACCTAGATATTGAACTAGGTTATTTATTTCAAATGTAAAGTTCTTTTTATTTAGTTTAACAATAACTAAAGAGATAATAATCAAAGTAGAAATAATAATTAAATATTGCCACCACATAAATTTATCACCACTAACATTATACTATAATTATCCTAAAAATAAAATCACAATTTAGTCTTTTGCCTCATAAGATATATTGAACATATGAAAGGGTGAATAATATATGTGTAATAGTAAACCTCATGGTGAGAATTGCATAACCGAGATTTTAAGCGTTATTAATATCTTACAACGTAATGCTTCTCCAGATACTTGCTTAGATAGTTGTGACAAACCAGTGTTAGGCGGAGGGAACAATTGCTTAATTTGTAACACCAGACCAGTCATGATTTATACATGTTGTGGCAATGGTGTACCATTTAGTATGCCAGTAGCAAAAGACATTATAACTACTTGTAGTAATCCAAGTGAAGTTAACCAAAGTATTGAATGTTCTAGTGTTTTTAGAGTAGAAAAAATTGAAGGTAGCTGTGCAACATTTAGAGTCTTAAAACCAAATATAGAATGCAATGATAAAAATAAAAATCCATTTATTGGAACTAATAGTTTCTTCACGTTTGATTTAAGTTGTGCTTGTGCAGTTAAATGCTTAAGTGATTGCTATGTTGATTGCATATAAAAAACTTTTATGATTTTTCATAAAAGTTTTTTATATATTCATCATAAGCTTTATCTTCAAGTCCTCGTTCTCTTTTTTGCCATTTTTTACCAATGATTTCTTTAACTAAATAATCAGTAAAATGAGGGTTACGAATTAATAATGGGCCAAGAAGATGAGTACCAAAAAAGTTGTTTTCACGGTATCCTTCAAATTCTGATCCGGAGTTTGAAGCAAAACCTTTTAGAACTTTAAATAAATGCTTTTCTTCATTGATAGTACAACAGATACGATTTTGAAAACCAATAATTGGTGATAAACCTTTAAATTCAACAAATGTTTCGCCAGTTATTCGTTTAGGATTTTCTTTAGAATAATAGTTAAATATTTCTAAAGTCTTATATTTATGATTATCCATTTCAATAAATTGGCCAAATAATTCATATGAATTACCAGTAGCAATAAAAAATTTGTTTTTTTGAATCACTTTTTTAATATCTTCATGATATTTTATAATATCATCAATAACTAAAGCGATATTTTCATTACTTCCCATTCCCATATAGAAGATATCATATTTATCAAAATCTATTTTATCACCAATAGTGAGTTGCTGAACTTCAACTTTAACCTTTTGATTAGTTAAAGCATTCTTAAGTGCTAAGACATTACCTTGCTCTCCATAAAGATTTAATAAGTCATAGTATAAATGAGCGATTTTAACTTTCATTGTGATCCTCCTTATTGAAGATTTTCATTAATATATCTGTCATATCAAAGCAAACCATAGTAAAGATATTTCCAGCTGATTTTTGTAGATCAGCTTTAATATTGTTAATATTATCAACTAGAATTAATTTATCTTCGCTAATACCTGAATTAATTAAACGAGTAGCTACATCATAGCGAAAGCGTCCAATACAGTAAATATAATCAATTGAATCGGTATCTAAATGTTCAAAGTCAACATCATATAACCAAGAAATATCATTATGTTTATAACGCCTGGATACATTGTCAAAACCTAAAACAATCGTTTTCTCACCTGGATAATTATTAATATAATCAAGGGATTGAAAATAACTTAAACTGTTTTCGTTTTTAGATTCAAGCATATTAACTTTGCGCCCATCTAATGTTAAACCTTCTAATCTTGTATCTTGCATTGAATTAGTATTAAACCCCTTAATTAAGTCTTTATCTGAAATACCAATTTCTTTACAAATAATATAAGCTAATAAAGTACTATAAATATTGAAAAAAGCATTCTTATTTAATTTAACTAACTTACCATTAATTTTAATTTTAGAATTTTCTAAATCAATTTCATCAGCTTCATAATTGACTTGACGTTTAAAATCACATTTTGGACATTTAAAACTACCTAGATGTCCGTAATGATAATAAGCATATTTTAATTTTTTATGACAAATCGGACAATATGCAGCGTCAATACACTGACTCATTGGTTCTTTAAGGCTATGTTTATTTTTAGCAATTCCATAAGTAGTAATTGGGCCTTGATGGTTAATTCCTAAACGTTTAACAAATGGATCATCATCATTTAAAATCAAATGCATATTATCATCAATTGCATCATCAATCTTTTTTAAAATAACCTCTGGAGTTCCGTTACGAGCAGGCTGATCTCTAGTTATATTAGTAAGAGCCAAATGTGTTAATGTCGATTTTTTAAAGCTTTCACGAATATAAGATTCGTCCAACTCTAATAAAAGAACATCACACTTCATTTTATGACTAAAGGTTCCAGTATTATTTAAAATTAAAGTTGTAGTAGCACTATGAACATTACTACCGCTGTCATTCCAGACTACTTTTAAACCAGATTCTTTTAAAACATGAGCAACTAAATTTGTTGCTGATCCTTTCCCAGATGATCCGGTAATTCCGATAACATATTTAGGATATTTGATTTTGCTCAAAATATTTCTATTTAATGGCAAAACAAGTCTTCCAGGAAGAACTGATGCCTCTTTTTCAAAAATAGGGAACTTTGTACGAATCCTTTGGGGCAAAATAGCACCAAATCCTCTTACTAGTTTACAACCTAAAGTAAATAGTTTGTTTAATAAAATAGTTATTGAAGTTCTCAAAAAAATCACCTAAATAAATTATAACAAACTTTTTCTTAAAACACTAAATGAAACATTTAAAAATGTCAAACTAACAACGCGATTTACGATTAGTAGTCAATTGATTTATCTGTTTATAAACCTTAAATATTTTAATTATTTGTGTTTAAACTGAAACTATAGTATAATTTTATTTAGTAAATAGAGGGTTAGTTATGAGAAAGATAATCGGAAGTATCGATATTGGTTCTGATACAATAAAATTAGTTATTGGTGAATTTTATAATAATAAGATTAATATTTTATTAGCTTTAACTGAGCCTACGAATGGTTATAAAGATCATGAAATAACTGACCAAGAAGAATTTTCAAATACAATAAAGAAAATTTTAAAAGATGCATCAGAACAACTGGGCTTCAAAGTAAAAAAATTTATTGTAAATATTCCAACTTCAAGCAACTCTTTTATCGTTAATGAGGTAGTAAATACGATTAATAGTGAAAATAATGTTGTTAATGGCAATGATATTTTAAGAGTTATGCAAACAGCAGCTTATAATCAAATTAATGATATCGATGAGTTAATAGCAGTCTTACCAATTAGTTTCTTTGTAGATGAAGAAGAAACTGATCGACCATTTGCTAAAAGAGGTAAAACATTAGCCTTAAAAGCAATTCTAGTAACTGCGCCAAAAAGAGAAATCCATAATATGGTTAGCACACTAGAAGCTTGTGGTATTGAAGTTATTGATATTACAACAACGGGTATTACTGACTACTATAACTTTAAAAATGATAATTATGATAGCAAAACAGGAGTTGTAATAAACATAGGTGATTATAAAACTACTTTAAGTATCTTTAGTAAGGGAAGATATATCAATAACGAAGTTATTGATACGGGAGGCGCTTACATAGATAGAGATTTAGCCGTAATGTATGACATATCTAAAAGTGAAGCAAAGAAGCTTAAAGAGCATCTTGCTCTAGCGAGTACGCGAAAAGCTAATCCAAAAGAAACAATTAAAATTGTGAATATGGCTAAAGAAGAGTTAATTGTTAATCAATATGAGATATCAGAAATAGTTGCAAGAAGAATGGAAGATATCTTAAAACTATCAAAAAAATCAATTAACCTCTTAACAAAAAAGGAAATTAGTTATATAATTATCACAGGAGGCTTGACGGAGATTAAAGATTTTCCGTTAGTCTTAGCAAGTGTATTTGGTGAAGATGCAAAAATTGGGGGAATAAACCTCTTAGGCATTAGAAACAATAAATATAGTGTTGCACTTGGAATGATAAAATATTTTAATGATAAATTAAGTTTAAGAAATAGAGAATATTCAACAATCAACGAATCAGAAGCAGATGTGATGTGCAGTGTTGATGCAAAGGCTTTATCTAACGATTCAATATTAGGTAAAGTATTTGGATATTTCTTTGATAATTAAGGGAGAAGATAATTATGTTCGGACTAGAAATGGATCAAATAGCAAAAATTAAGGTAATCGGTTGCGGAGGCGGCGGATGTAATGCCGTTAACCGAATGATTGAATCAGGAGTTAAAGGTGTTGAATTCCTTGTTGCGAATACAGATTTACAAGTTTTAAACACTTCAAAAGCAACAACTAAAATCCAAATCGGTGAATCAATCACCGGTGGGTTAGGTGCGGGTGCTAATCCTGAAGTAGGTAGAGAAGCAGCTCTAGAAAGTAAAGAAGTCATCAAAGAAGCACTTAAAGGTGCTGACATGGTTTTCGTTACTTGTGGAATGGGCGGTGGAACTGGAACTGGTTCAGCACCAGTAATTGCAGAAATTGCCAAAGAATTAGGAGCATTAACAGTTGCTATTGTTACTAAACCATTTAGATTTGAAGGTAAAGTTCGTATGGAACAAGCCATTCTTGGTTTAGAAGAATTAAAGAAACATGTTGATACTTTAATAGTTATTCCAAATGATCGTTTAAAAGATATTATTGATAGATCAACACCAATGCTAGAAGCCTTTAAAGAAGTAGATAATGTTCTACATCGTGGTGTTCAATCAATCAGTGACCTGATCGCTGTATCTGGTTTAGTTAACTTAGACTTTGCCGACGTTAAAGCAGTAATGGCTGATCGTGGAAACGCATTAATTGGTATTGGTTTAGGCGTTGGTGAAAACCGTGCTATTGAAGCTGCAAAACAAGCAGTATCAAGTCCATTACTTGAAACAAGTATTAATGGAGCAACAGATGCAATTATTAACGTTACTGGAGGAACTTCATTAACTTTATTTGAAGCAGAAGATGCAGCAGAAGTGGTTAGACAATCAGCAAATACAGATATTAATATCATCTTTGGTGCTGTAATTAATGAAAACTTAAATGATGAGGTTATTGTAACTGTTATTGCAACTGGTTTTGATGAAGATCCACAACCAAATTATCAAGTTACAACGGAATCAAGAGTTAGACAACCTTCGGTTTCGGATGATGACTTTGATATTCCTCCATTCTTAAGAGATAGAGATAATTTATAAGAAGCTAAGAAAGCTTCTTTTTTTATTTTTATAATAATTAATAAAAATAAAAAGTCACCAATTAAGGTGACTTTCAGTTTAAAGTTTTACTCTTCATTTATTTTTTTAAAAATAAAGCCAGCTAAAATCAAGATAACTGATATTAATATTAGAGTAATGATGGATGTTAATGAGTCATTATCAGTTTCCTCACTACTTGGAATATCAGTATCAATATTCGGATGTTCTACAACCTCACCTTCAACTGGAATATCTGGTAAGATATAATCATTTTCAGAATCTTCATTATCATTTGGTTGATTACTAGGAAAGCGATTATTGTTGTTATGGTCTTGATTGTTATTATTTGGAACATTAGGAGGAACAGTAATCACAGGAGGTTCTGGCGGATTGGTTTCCTCAGAGACCTCATTGGCAAATAGAAATGAGTTAGATACATATTTAACGTTGTTTCCTAGAATATCCTCAGCATATATCCATAAGTACCAAATTCCTTCAGTATCTTGTTTAGTAATACTTTGCCCTAAATTAAAACGATTACTAAAATTTTCAGGTTCATCAATATTACTTTTAGACCAAGTATAACGCAAACTATCATTATTTAAAGGTAAGCCATTACTTTCAATAATGATATTTGTTTGGTGGTGGTTAGAAGCGATTGAAGAACCGTTAGTACCAAAAGAAATAGTTGGTCTAATATCACCAAGGACTCTAAATTGACTATTTTCTGTATTATATAAACTAAAATCACTATCTATTTCGGTATCAAAGATAAATACATTAGTCGGATTATCATTACAAAAGAATCTTTGATCAAGGGTCTCTGGCGTCCAAAATAATCTTGGTAAAACATTATTTGGATTATTTAAGATTACATTTCGCATTACAATTAGATTAGACATACAATAAGCATAAGGTGGGTTTTCAATTGCTGGAATAAAATAAATTGGAATTAACGCCATCTGTGGTCTGTTGCGTCCATCATTAATTGTTAAACCATCAATAATTAGATTAGGAAAAAAAGTATCATATCCAAAATTCCAGGTTCCATCATTATAAGCAATATGTCCGCAACCACTTATATCGTTACAACCACTCACATTATCAATTGCAACAATCCTAGATGCTCCAGGAACTGGTATATTAGCATCAACAACATTAAGAATTGAATTTCTAATAATAATTGTCCCGTTCCAAGAAGAACCATAGTCATATCTTAATTGAACAATAAATCTACTGGTATCAACTAAGACATTATCAATAAGTAAAGTTCCGGTTCCATTAACCGTTATACCAAAAGCACCAATGGTTGTATCTTTTATTGTCAAGTTATGAACACCTTGATGAGAGTCAATACGGTTAAAAGCTGAGTTTTTAATAACTAAATCTTTGTTAAAATTAGTAGCCATAATTCCCCATAAAGTAGTTCGATCTGTTCCGTGAGCAATAAATTCTTGATAACATAAACCATAGTCACCGCTAGGGCAAGAATAACTAACATTATCTAAAGTAGTAAACACACTATGATTAATTGAAATACTATAAGTTCCTTGATTATGAGCTTGGCGAGGTTGAAATTTTGCATTTTGCAGTTTGAAATGGGCGATATCTCGAGTGTTAATAAATCCTAAATATAAATTTGCTTGTGGATTTGGTTCGATTCGATTAGCTAAATGAACTGATTCATCAAGCATATGAACTAAGCCATCAACAATTACATTTGATCTTCTAACCATAATGTTACGGTTACGATAACCATCATTTAAAGTATTTTCAGTATGAGTAATAAAAGTACCGTTTAAAATTACTAAAGGTGTTTCATCAACTGGATAAAAGACAATATTTGTAATCGTTTCAAAATCCCAAACAACTTCATTTAAGATATGGCCGGTTTGAGTGCTTAATAAGAGTAAATCTTGTTGAATAGAACCAAGATTCTGATTAGATCCCTTTCGGATAAACTGACGCTTATAACTATTTTCCACTCGAACTAATACTTCTGAAAACTGTAGTAAAGCCTCACGATTGGAGTTGATTGTCCCTTGACCAATATTAACTCCGCCACCAGCTTGAAGATGCTCTGGGGTGATGATATTTAAATAATCTAAAAGATTTGATAAATTGGTTGTGTCTGGGTTAACTTTAATTGGTTCAATTCCTTCAACTAATTGAGGTGCACCAATTCTAAATGAATTAAACTTTGAATCAACAGTAAATATATGTTGGGTAACATTTACTGCATTACCACCAGTTGCATTGGCTACAAAATCATCAATGATAAAATAGACATCAGTCCAGTTTACATTTGTTTGGATAGATATTGGTTCAGAGAGAACTCCAATATAATAAGTAACACCTGAGGTTCCGTATACAGTTAAACAAAGATTCTCCATTCGACATAGTCCATTAGCAAACTCATGAGTGATTCTAATTGCTTCAGCATCATTTGTTACACCATCACCAATAGCTCCAAAAAGCTCATAAGTTAATTTTATTTCACCATTTCTAATTTTATCTTCAATATCTGGTGAAGGTATTTGGGCTGTCATACTTTCTGGAGTTATATTAAAAAAAGCAATGATTAGTATTAAAATTATGCAAAATAAGCCAAGTTTTTTCATATAATCTCTCCTTTTAAATTCGGATTATTATACAATAAATTTAGCGAAAGTTCAATCAATTCTATATGTAAAGATAAATCTAAAAAAATTGACGAGGAATAGGTTAGTTGTTATCATTAAAATAGATAGAGGATACATAATAGAAGTAGGAGTGATAATATGGATAAAAATACCATTGAAGAAAAAGAACAAGGCATTAAACAAAGACTAGGTATTTTATTAGTGCTATTAATTGGATTAATTATTATTGGTGGTGCATATGCATTCTTTACTGCAGTATTTACAGGCGTTGAAGAAGATCCAACCATTAGCATTGGCGCAGGAAGATTAGGCTTACATATGGATGGTGGAAATGATATTGTGATGAATAATATCTATCCAAGAGTAGAGGCTTGGGAAACAAAAAGATTTACCATTACCGGTAATAATGATACCCCTTTACATATGGAGTATGAACTAAGTTTAATTGTTACTGAAAATACATTTAGTACTAATGCATTAACTTATACACTAGAGAGTCAAAATACAACGAATGATGGAATTCCAATGTCAGCGATTACAACTCAAAGAGGTATTCCAACAGGACCTGGAGTTCATACATTAGGCCAAGGTTTTTTTGATGAACCAGGAAATGATATGGTACATACATATTATTTAACCTTCTTTTTTCCGAGTAGAGGAGTAGCCCAAAATGAAGACATGGGAAGAAGTTTTAGAGCTCATGTCGGAGTGGGAGAAGCAACTAATCACACCCTTAGAAGTGCAATCTTAGCTGATAATCAAGTCAGAACTGATGCTGACTTTACACAAGTTATTGTTGATCAAGAAACCTGGGATAATGCTTACTCATATGATTGGGAATGTTCATGGATGCAAGAATGGGATCCTGCTTATGAATGCGATCAAATAGTTTATAACCGAGAAGGTATGAGCCTTCAAAGTGGATTATTTCAAACAAATGATGAACATGGAAATGCATTCTTTTTTAGAGGAAGTCACCAGGGTGTAAATAATAACGTAATTTTTGCAGGACATCAGTGGAAAATTTTGAGAATTGAAGGTAATGGAAATATCAGAATGATATATAATGGAGAATGTCCAAATAATCAATGTACAATTAATGGTAATAATGCGGGAGAAAATGCTACAATTGGGAACAGCGCTTTTAATACACAAATAAATCATAACAGGTTTGTTGGCTATATGTTTGGTTCAGAAACAGGAAGCTTTAATGAACAACATGCCAACACTCATAATTCAACAATCAAAAACTTTATTAATAATTGGTTTGAAGCAAATATCACAGGAGAACATCTTGATATGGTTGCAAGTAACACCAGATTTTGTAATGACCGTAGTCTTACAGTCGCTTATAATAATGCAACATCAGGGTTAGGATTAAATGCAGCTCATTGGGGATTTTTGGGTAGGCAAACAGCACCATCTTTGGCTTGTCCAAGAGACGAGGATAGGCTAGAATTACCAATTGCACTACCAACAGCAGATGAACTTATCATGGCGGGAGCAGGGGTTTGGAATCACGAAAGTGTCTTTTTCTTAGGCACAGAAGTTAACTTCTGGACAATGACTCCATTTCTTACAATGACTGGTAGTGATGCAACAGGCGCAAGAACTTGGCCAATGCCAACCATAGAATTCGGTGCAGAAAATATGGGTATTATGGGGCATTCATCAGAACTTTCAGCAGCTGTTAGACCAGTAATATCTTTAAATGCTAATACGCCTGTAATTAGAGGTAATGGTTCAGCTACTGACCCGTTTATCGTTACTGAATAACATATTTGACCTAGATAAGAACTTGCGTTATAATCTACCCTGGGATGGAGGTTATCTATCATGAAAGAGAGCTTAGCATCATTTATTCATGCTGTAGTATCAAATACCAGTAGTGACATGTTTGGTTTTAGTGCATCAGAGTTAAAACAAATCAGAACCTTAGTTAAACTATACCATGTATATCCTAACTTAAGTGAAGATGATAAAGTAGAATTAAAAGCTTTTATTGAAGCTCTTCATTATGGCTATGAAATAGATGAGCCTTTAGAGAACTTTTATCGAGATTCTTCATCAAATTTAAAAAGATAATAAAAATTCGACACAATAAACGGTGTCTTTTTTTTATAATGAAAAAAGGTGATGCAAGTTTGGTTGTTTATCTTGATTTATTAATTCTTTTAAATTTTATTATTGATAGTTTGCTTTTAATTAGTGTTGATGTTTTATTAAAAAGGCGAACTAAGTTTTATCGAATCATGCTCGCCGCTTTAATTGGTAGTTTATCAATTCTTTTATTATTTTATATTAATGGAACTACAGGTTTATTAGCATATAAAATAATAACAAGTATAATCATGGTTATGATTGCTTTTAAATATGAGAATTTCTATCATTTTAAAGAAAACTTATTTTGGTTATACATTATTAGTATTATTTTGGGAGGAGGTATTTATCTTTTAAATAATCAAATAACTTTAACTAATAATGCACTAATTTTTAACTCATTAGGTTTTACAGTTAATATTTTATTAATCATAATAATTGGCCCAATAATTATCTATCAGTACATTACTTATCAAAAAAAATTGACTATTCAAACTTCTAATCTATATGATGTGGACATACACTATAATGGACGTATTTTGTCTGGGATCGGTTTCTTAGATACTGGCAATAAACTAAAAGATCCTTTTTTCCAAAGACCAATCATTTTAGTTAATAAAGAATTAATTAAAATACCAGTAAAAACGTTTTTAGTTCCTTATAAAGTATTAAATGATGAAGGATTATTAGAAGTCTTTAAACCAGAAAAGATTCTCGTTGATGGTAAAGTTAGTAAAAGAGTTTTGATTGGCTTATCAGATATTAATTTAAATGGTGTAAAAATAATTTTAAATACGGAGGCTATATGAAAAAAATAATTATTTGGATATGTAAAGTTTTAAAAATAGAAGCAAATGTTTTATTTGTTGGTAGTACTGATGTGTTACCACCACCACTTTCAAAAGAAGCAGAAATGGATGCTATTATGAAAGCTCAAGCTGGTGATGAGTTTTCTCGAAATAAACTAATTGAACATAATTTAAGATTAGTTGTCTTTTTAGCAAAAAAATATGAATCAACCGGTTATGATATTGAAGATTTAGTTTCGATAGGTTCAATAGGTCTGATTAAAGGTATTGAAACCTATAAACCAGATAAAAATATTAAATTAGCAACCTATGCTAGTCGCTGTATTGCTAATGAAATATTAATGTTTATCAGAAAAAATAAAAAACGTAAATCTGAAATTAGCTTTGAAGATGCTTTAAACTATGATGCGGAAGGAAATGAGTTACATTTAGAAGATATTTTAGGAACAGAAGAAGATATTGTTTTTAAAGAATTCGAATCTAATGCTTTTAAAGAGAATCTCAAAAAAGAATTAAATATCCTCACTGAAAGAGAAAAAGTTATCATGACTTTAAGATATGGCTTAAATAATACAGACGATTACACACAAAAGGAGGTTGCTGAAATATTAGGTATTAGTCAATCATATATTTCACGCATTGAAAAAAAGGTTATTAAAAGATTGCAACAAGCCCTAGATATTAAAGTCTAAAAATGGTAAAATAAGATTATCATATGGAGTTGATGTTTTTATGTTGTGTGAGAAATGTAATAAATTAATCCCGGAGAACTTAGGCTACTGTCCTACTTGCAAAACAAAAGAAGAGGATTGTAACTCACTACCCATTGAATTAAAAAGAAATGGACCAATGATGGTTCCAGAAGAACCAACAATCTCAAATTCGGAGCCGGAAATGATTAATAATAATCTTCCGACTAATTCAAATGATGTAACTAACGAAGCCGTAGCACAAAGCAATCGAGGCTTTGGTTTACTCTTAGTTATATTAGTAATTGGTTTTGGTGCTTTTATTGTTCTGCAAAATAATTGGTTTGGGGATGATTATCCTGGTGAAGGACCAATTTATAATAATGGAGAACCTAGTGGGCAAACAACCAATCCAACAACTACCAGCCCGCCAGAAGAACCAAATGGTAACATCCCAATTACTCCACCAGCTGGTCATTCTTTATATCGTCATATAATTGCTGAAGATTTTAATCCAGAATGGTATGAAAGCATTGAACCAGGTCAAAGAGTTAATCTATATTTTATATCTGAACAAATGCATGGTGTTTTAATTGAAAATGTGACAGTTGCAATTGTTAGAAATGCCAGTGGTGCTGATTTATCTGCATTTACCGGAACTCCAGCTATCTTAGACATTATCTTGCCAAATGAATACCAATTATTAATTGATATGATGATGATCATAGATCCAGAACCTAGTATTATTGTAGTACCAGAAGGAAGAGAAGCTAATATTAGTGGGACATCAGTAAGCACTGAACAAATTAAAGCCTTTATTCGAACTGGCAGATAACAAATATTAAATGAATAAAACAACACCTATTTACTCAGTATATACCTGAGAGGGTGTTGTTTTTTGAGTAAATATAAAGTTGATATTATTGGCATTGATACTAATAATTTAAAAGTCTTAAAAAATAGTGAAATGATTCCTTTATTTAAATTATTTCAATCTGGTGATAAAAAAGCTAAAGAAGAAATTATTAATGGTAACTATAAATTAGTGCTTAGTATTATCAAAAAATATAATAATGGTAAATATGATATGAATGATTTATTTCAGATTGGTTGCATTGGCTTGATCAAAGCGGTGGATAACTTTTCTTTAGAATATAATGTTATGTTTTCAACATATGCAGTTCCTTTAATACTAGGAGAAGTAAAAAGATACATTCGAGACTCAAGTGCAGTGAGAATCAGTCGCGGAATTAGAGATAATGCTTATCAGATTCTAAAATTTAAAGATGAATATCAACTCAAAAATGGTAATGAACCAACCAATGAAGAAATTTGTCATGCTTTAGACTTATCTCACTACGAATTAGCATCAGCCCTAGAGAGCTTAATTACGCCTGTGAGTATTTTTGATCCAATCTATAATGATGGTGGAGACACAATTTATTTATTAGATCAACTAGCTGATAACAGGGAAAGAATTGATAAAGACGATCTTATCAGTATGCATAAAGCATTAAGCAAAATTAACAATAGAGAAGCAAGTGTTCTATATTCAAGATATATTTATGGTAAGACCCAAATGGAAATAGCTGATGATTTAGGAGTATCTCAAGCTCAAGTATCAAGAATTGAAAAAAATGCGATTAAAAATGTTAAAAGGCTTATTAAGTAATTATCTTAAGTTAGAATATAAAACAAAAGCTAATATCAATAAAGATAAGATTATAATAATTCTTAATAGCAACATTAATAATCTTCACATATTATCTTCTTCTTTAAGATTTAAATATTGATAGCAATTATACATACCTAAAAGCATTGGGACAGGAAATAATTGAGCAAACTGTTGAACATAAAAGTTATAAATAAAATGATTCATTTCATTTGTTACAATATATAAAGCCCCAATTGCAGCTAGAGACATTAATATCAAAAATTTATTTTGATAATATATTTTAGAACCTTTATACTTTCCCGCAAAAAGATTAGCAAAAGAATTGCACATTACAAAAATGATAAATATAAATAGTGAAAAAAGTAGTGTATTTCTTATGACTTGTAAGGCATGATTAATAATATTAACTTCATTGATTAATCTCACAAAAGAGGTAAACAATAACATAAATAACAAACAGCCCATAAGGGTTGCAATATTAGCAGCTAGATCATTAACGATTAATTTATCATTTAATGGCTTTTTCATTACTAAATCCTACCTATCTAATCACATTATAGCATTTATCAATTAGAATAAATAAAAAAGTTTAAATACTAAATTATAAAGAAAAAAATATCAACTTAAAACATATAATTAATTGGTGATTGCAAATGTTAATTAGTGATTTACAGCGTAAAGATATTATTAATGCGATTGATGGAACAAAACTAGGGCGCATTGTTGACATTGATGTTAATAATGATGGAACCATTAATTATTTAATTGTTGAAGCCCAAAAAATGATGAGAAGAATTAGTGGTGGAGAAGTTAATATTACTTTTAAAGATATTGTAACCATCGGTGGAGATGTCATATTAGTAAATTATAAATAAGAGTTGATATTCAAAAAAAGCTATGATAAGATGATTATGGTGATGGAGATGAAAAACAACGGATTTTCTACTTGCTACATTTTAATGAACGTAAGAGAAGTTTTTGTTTCTAATTCTCCTTTTATCATTTTAAACGACGTCAAATAATTATTTAATAGTTATTTGACGTCTTTTATTTTATGTTTGGAAGGGAGTAGAAAAATGGAAGGAAAATTACCAAACACAAAAAGAGCCCTTATGGGATTGCAACATCTATTTGCAATGTTCGGGGCAACAATTTTAGTACCACTTCTAACTGGTCTTAGTGTTCAAGTAACACTTGTTGCAGTTGGTGTTGGAACACTAATATTTCACTTTATGGCAAAAGGAAAGGTGCCAGTATTCTTAGGTTCATCTTTTGCATTCATGGTCGGAATCAGGTTAATTACTGATCCAGAAATGGGACCATTTGCAGGTGAAGGATTAAGTCAAGCAGAGATGCTGTCTTATGCAACCGGAGCGATTATGGTAGCAGGTTTACTATACTTAGTTCTAGCAATGGTTGTTAAATTTGCTGGAGTAGAGAAATTCATGAAATTCTTGCCAACAGTTGTAACTGCACCAACAGTAATCCTAATTGGGGTTATGCTTGCACCATTTGCAATTAATATGGCTGGAAGTAACTGGTTATTAGCATTAGTAACACTAGGTATTATTTTAGTCGTTTCATGCTGGGCAAAAGGAATGGTTAAGATTATTCCGATTTTATTAGGTATCGCAGGAGCGTACGTAATCGCCTTAATTGGTCACTTCGTATTTGACCTTGAATGGTTAAATTTTGCGGCAACAACAGCTGCGATTGAGGAACCACTTTATGGTATCGTGGGAACACCTCCATTTATGGCACCAAGATTTGCATTAGTACCAATTCTGATTATGTTACCATTTGCACTAGCGACAATCGCAGAACATATTGCTGATATGGTAATTCTAAAAAGACTTAGTGGAAAAGACTTTATTAAAGATCCTGGTTTATCAAGAACTCTTGTTGGAGATGGTTTAGCAACAATCTTCGGAGGTTGGATTGGTGGTCCAGCAACAACAACTTATAGTGAAAACGTCGGAGTCGTAGCCTTAACTAAAATCTTTGATGCCGGAGTCTTAATTTTCGCGGCTATCTACGCAGTAATATTAGGTTTCTCACCATTATTTGCATCAGTAATTTACTCAATTCCAGATGCTATCATTGGTGGAGCATCATTCGTCCTATACGGTATGATTGCAGCTGTAGGTATTAGAAACTTAATAGAAGAAAAAGTTGATTTAAGTGATATGAAAAATACAATTATTGTTTCAGTAATGCTAGTAACAGGATTAGGTTTAAGATTCGGAAATCCAATTACTTTCAATATTGGTGATACAATGGTTCCAATTGATCGATTAGGAGTTGCAATTGCAATTATTTTAGGTATCATTTTAAATCTAATCTTACCGAGTGCTAAAAAAGATGATGAAGAAAAACCAAAAGCATCATTAAAACAAAAAAAAGCACGTGCATAATTTAATAATAAAAAAGTTGAGACGATTGTTTTAACTTTTTTATTGCCTTGAAGATAAAATAAACAAATGATACAATAATAATGAAGGTAGTGATAATAATGTTAGATAAAGATAATGGACGTGGTCGTTTCTTACTGCATATTTTCAATTTAATTGTTGTTATAGGAGCAATGTATGGAGCATATCGCTTATATGTATATTTCTTTCCGGCAGTCGAAACTGTCGAATTCTCAGATACAACAGGGCGATATAATGTAACTTTTGAGCTTCCGAGAGGTTGGAGTTACGACAATAACGTAGCATATGCTGAATTTGATAATAATCGAAGTTGCGCTTTCTCAGTTCTTTTTGGATATACAACTGATTATCTATTTATGGATGAATGGGAAAATGTCTTCGCCTTTGAAGAAACAGAAGAAGTTTTATTAAGTGATTATCGATGGCGTAAAATTGAAGGATCAACTGAACTAGATGGAGAATATTCAAGGCAAATATTTATCACTATTGATATTGCAGGAGTACGCTATGTAGGATCTTTCTTGGCAACCTCAACAACTGCAGAGAATGTTCCAGATTGTGAAAGTGACTTTAACCGAATCAAAAATACTATCAGAATTCATATTAATCATCCTGACCTGGATGAAGATTTAGAAAGTTAAAGAAATTATTAGATGTCCAATAATTTCTTTTTTATTACCACTTTTTACTGACTTTAAAAGTTATAATTTAACTGTCGCAACTCTTTGTTATATAACTAAATATAGTATAATGTATGTTAGAGAGGATTGTTTAAAATGAATTTTAAAAAGCTAATTCTTTTAGTTACCGTTTTTGTATTAATAGTTATTGGGCATTCTTTTTTTAGAATCAGTATCTTGGTAGGAAATCAAACAGATGGTTATATAGACAGAAGAGTCTATAGAAAAATGTATGTTTATAAATCTATGGGGGAAATACATGGTAGTGATTTTCAATTAGTTAACACAATTATAAATTCAGAATATTTAGAACAAATTAAAGATATTTTTTCTAGAGCTAAAGTATATAACGTTTTGGAGGAAGCATGCGGATTAGGTGGATCAGGATATATAGGAGTTCTTTATACTATAGAAGCTCACGGAAGATTTAATAGATGGAGATATACTGCTCATTTAAGCTTGTGTACTTATACAAATAAAGCGCTGATTTCTTTTACTAATCAACACCGAAGGTTAGGCTTTAGAACTAGTTTTTTAGAATTAAGTCTTTCAGTAGAGGATACTGAACTTTTAATAAACATAATTAATAAAAAAATAGTTAGCTAAAAAGACTAACTATTTTTTGTTAATAGAGTTTATGGTATACTTATTTATAGCAAAGGGAAATGAATATGCCGAAAAAGATTATCATTATTACATTAGTAATTCTAATTTTTGATCAGTTATCAAAAATTCTAATTTCATCAAATATGGACTTAGGTCAGAGTCATATGATGATTAATAATTTCTTTTATATTACATATCTTCATAATTATGGAGCAGCATGGGGAATCATGCAAAATCAAAGAATTATTTTAATTGTGATTAGTTTAATTGCTTTAGTGATTATGTATCGTTTTATGTTGAATTTTAAAAATAATGTACGAAATATGATTGCTTTTGGTTTACTATTTGGAGGAATTTTAGGTAATTTAATTGATCGTTTATTAATTGGTTCAGTTCGAGATTTTATTGATTTTAGAATCTTTGGCTATCATTTTCCCGTATTTAATATTAGTGATATGGCAATTGTATGTGGAGTAGGACTCTTGATTATTGCAATTATAAAAGGAGAAGACAATGAAAATAACTGTAGAGGAAAATCAAACAAGGCTTGATAAATATTTAAGTGAAAATACTGAATATTCAAGAAGCATGATTCAAAAAATGTTAACTGATGGATTTATTTTAGTTAATGGTGAAACAGTAAAACCAAAATATAATCTTAAAGAAAATGATGAAATAGAAATTAAAGATGGTTTTATTCAAGAATTAACAATAGAAGGTGAAGATATGCCTTTAGATGTTGTTTATGAAGATGAAGATTTGATTGTCATCAATAAACCATCAGGAATGGTAGTTCATCCTGGTAATGGTAATACCTCTGGAACATTAGTTAATGCTTTAATTAATCATACTAATAAATTAAGTGATCTTAATGGGGAAGTAAGACCGGGAATCGTTCATCGTATTGATAAAGACACGAGTGGCTTAATCTTAGTGGCTAAAAATAATAAGGCCCATGAATTATTAGGAGATGCTTTTAAAAATAAAACCATTAAAAGAGAATATATTGCTCTATTAGTAGGGGATTTTAAATCAGATACAGCAACTATTGATGCCCCAATTGGGCGTGATCCATCAGATCGTAAAAAAATGATTGTTACGGAAAAGAATGCTAAAGAAGCAATTACTCATCTAACTGTTATTAAAAGATATGGTGATTATACATTAGCAAACTTAAAGCTAGAAACAGGACGCACTCATCAAATTAGAGTTCATTTAAAATATATTGGTTATCCAGTTCATAATGATCCGGTTTATATAAAAAATAAGACTACTGAATTTGGTCAATTCTTACATTCGGCCAAGCTAGAGTTTATGCATCCAATAAAAAAAGAACTTCTGGTTTTTGAAAGTCCTTTACCAAAAGAATTTAAAGAGTTTTTAGAAAAATTAGAAACTAACGATATATAAATAAAAGAATTAAACTAAAAGTACCCAATAGATAAGGAAGAAGATAATAACTACTAGCTTTATCTATTTTTTTATTTTCAAAAAACCATAATGGACATATAACAATACTAACTAAAAATAAGATGAAAGAATATAAAGTGTTATCATAATAAACAAAGAAAACCCTAAAACTAAAATGATATAAATAGTTAAGTAGTAAAAAACAAAGATAATTCCGATTTATTTTATGCTTTGAAAAAGTGATGAAAATTCCACTAGTAATAATAGAATAAATAAAAAACCATAAGATATTATAACTAATGAAGTCAAAGTTTAAAAATAGACTTGGAAGCCACCATAATAAAAATATTAAAATTATCAATAAACTGTTTAGCAATCTCTCTCACCCTTTACAAGCCTAAGCATTTATTATAAAATATATGCTAGTGGGAGATTTTTATGAGTGTATCCTTAAATAGTAAAGATGAAATAATAATGCGCTTAGTGCATTATTTTGTAACGGTTGAAAACTATCAGCCGATTATTGTTAATGGTGTAAGAAATGAAATATGGTTAGAAAACTTAAACGCCCCGTATCGTATTATTAGGATTAATTCAAATTATATTCATAATAATGATCAATTTGAATTTGATAACTTTAAAATACGGAATGTTGTTAAACAAATTAAAAGAAAAACTTTTACTTTAAAAATGAAAACATTAAATATTTTGTTAGATGTTGGTCAAGATGTTAAAATAGAACCAGTAAAATCTGTGGATAGTTATGGGATTTCTTCAATTAAAGATGTCCGTAAAGATGATGGCTTAGCTGGTCTTTATCCTAAACTAAAAACATTTACACTGCATAAAGGAGATAATTTAGATTTAATCGTGAATATAACTAATGATATTAATAATAAAACTGAAGAAGAAAATAAATCTTATGAAAAAGTTTTCAAACCGAAAAAAATTATTTTTACTTGGGCAATTATTGCTTTATGTGTTGGTTTATTTTTTATGTTTCCCCCGAGAAGTAGTATTTGGTATGATTTAGCACTAGATCCAAACGCAATTCATGCTGGTGAATATTGGCGCTTATTAACAGCAGCTTTCTTACATGCTGATGTGTTTCACTTAATGGTTAATATGTATGCCTTAAGTATTTTAGGTAGACAAGTTGAAACATTTTTAGGGAAAGGAAAATTTCTCTTAATATATTTAGGTAGTGCTTTAACTGGTAGTTTAATGTCGATTAGTATTACTAATTCATTAAGTGTGGGTGCATCAGGAGCAATCTTTGGTATGTTAGGTTGTTTAGCATATTTTGGCTATCATTATAGATTATATCTTGGTGATGCTTTAAGAGGGCAAATTATTCCTGTAATTCTAATTAATTTAGCAATTGGCTTTATGATTCCGCTAATTGATAATGCGGCGCATATTGGTGGTTTAATTGGTGGAGCTTTTATTGCAATGGCTCTTGGTTTAGGGCGTAAAGATGAAAGAGCCTCAAGAATTAATGGTGCTGTAGTAACTCTCATCTATTTTGCCTTTCTAATATATTTATTATTAAGTTAAAAGATTAAAATAAAAAATATTTTAATCTTTTTTATTTTTTGATATAATGAAAATAATAAAGTCGTTGAAGGGTAGTGAAAACTTATGAAAGAAACAATGTGGGGCTATTGGATAATAGTTTTAGGTTTATTCGTCGTTGTTGTAATGATGTTACTTAATAATTTTACAACAACAAGCCAACAAGATTATTACTTACTAAGAGAGGTAACAAATGCAGCATTGCATGAGTCGCTAGACTGGGCACATTATCGATTAACAGAAGGTGCAGAAGTAAGAATAAATAAAGAAAAATTTGTTGAAAACTGGATGAGAAGATTTGCAGAAACGATAAATATAAATAGATATTATACAATCGGATTTTTTGATATATTTG